>FLOH01000088.1_pt1 | contig 262228 bp, 262 predicted proteins | sample 756751 | NCBI WGS metagenome assembly FLOH01 (sample SAMEA4026879, study PRJEB14308) | marine metagenome | biome: coastal water; material: water | depth 74 m
GACACGGAAATGAACGCAAAGATTGGCGTAAAAATCATGAAAAATGCGATGAACATCGCAAACGTGGGGTAAACCCGATGATTCATCCATCCGAGCAGTTGCCTATCTTCCATGCCAGACTCCTTGCACTAGAAAGTTGTATGTTAAAGATACATCTTAGTCCAGGTGGCTACCGGGGATTGTCGAAATGAGTAACGCTAGATCTAAGAATCACAATTGGCCTTGGCGGGCGAAGAACCGTCCATAAAGGTCAAGGCCCCCTGACCATCTTTGGATGAGGGCCATCGGCATAAGACAGAAATGAATATCACCCACAATCCACGCCCACCCACATATCTCTAGCGAGTGGATATGGGGTATGAACCGCCCTGGCTTTAGTTCCGCTTTTTATAGGAGGATGGGGCTATGCCACGTCAGTATCCGCAGCAATTTCGGGAGCGGGCTCTTCGCATGGTTGAAGAGTAGCTGCCTGAACATGAAACAGAGTTCGCGGCGATGAAGAAAGTCGCGACAAAGCTCGGGATTTCTCCCGAAGCGATCCGTCGGTGGAAACGTCAAAGTGAAGTCGATTCAGGTTTACGTCCTGGGTTGTCTGCGCAGGAACATGATGAGATTCGACGGTTGAGGCGAGAGAACGCCGAATTACGAAGAGCGAATGAGATCTTGAAAAGCGCGTCAGCGTTTTTTGCAGCCGAACTCGACCGCCCCACGACGAAATGATCAGCTTTATTGATGTCTTCAAAGATCGTTTCGGGGTCGAGCGGATCTGTGTCACTTTGGGTGCCACGGAGGGTGGGTTTATCACGTCAAGGGGCTACCGGGCCGCAAAAAAACGTCCAGCGTCGGCTCGAAGTGTTCGAGATGAACTTCTCATCGGTGAGGTTGGGCGCCTTCACGAAGTGAACTATTCGGTCTATGGGGTTCGGAAAATGCATGCAGCGATGCGTCGAGCGGGTTGGGAAATTGGTCGGGACCATGTGGGCAGATTGATGCGTAAAGCTGGTCTGCGTGGCATGACACGTGGGAAAACGGTGCGCACGACGGTGCCATCGAAGCTGGATGTGAAGTTCCCTGACCTGGTCAAACGTAACTTCACGGCAACACGTCCCAACCAATTGTGGGTGGCTGATATTACGTTTGTTCCCACGTGGGCTGGCTTCGCCTACGTGGCCTTTGTCACCGATGTGTATTGCCGCAAAATAGTTGGCTGGAATGTGTCATCACGACTCACGACTGAATCTCTACCCTTGCAAGCACTCGATATGGCCTCATGGCTCACCCAAGGGAATCTAGAGGGACTGATCCATCACGCCGATCATGGGAGCCAATATTTGTCATTGACATACTCCAACCGGCTAGCTGACTTAGGAATTCAAGCATCAACTGGTTCCGTCGGTGACAGCTATGACAATGCCTTGGCCGAGACAATCAACGGGCTTTACAAAAACGAATTAATCAAAGCCCGCAAACCCTGGCGCAGCATTGAAGAAGTCGAACTCGCCACCTTGGAATGGGTTTGGTGGTTCAACAACTCACGCCTGCATTCAGAGCTGAATTACCAAACCCCCGTCGAATACGAGGACGACTATTACAATTCACAACAAGCGAGGACACCAACCGGTGCCCTCGTAAAACACTAGGAACAAAACCCAGGGCGATTCAATTACGGTGAGAGCACTCGGTTCTATCCAACGGATAGCGAGCAATTCAAGACTTTGTATGGCCGTCGTAATGCCACCGAGTCATGGCACGCAGAGCTCAAGCGGAATCGTAAACGGTTGCCCGTGCGAGGCATGAAGATGCAGTCCTTCTATTTGTGCTGCCTTGTGGTCACAGAGAACGCGCGAAATATTGAGCGCATGAAACGCGCAGCAGCGCCCCCGGGTGCGCGCGCCGCATAAAGTGGCTCACACCTTCACTTCACTCAACATCATCTCTCGCGTAAGCCTGCCTCGATTCACTTATATATTGGTTTTTCTACCTTTTGTAAGTGAAATCTCGACTTAATGGCCTCGAGACAGGCCCCTTTGCAGCCAGCACTCCACACAGATAACCTTGCCCAGGCGATTGGTTCAATTTCAGACCGAATTTCGGTCCAAATAACCACCAGTCCCGGGGTCGCTAGCTCAATGGCAGAGCTGCGGACTTTTAATCCGTAGGTTCCCGGTTCGAGCCCGGGGCGACCCACTCCAACCCCCACGCTGACTTTCCCAGTTCCTGGGAAAGTTGGACGCAAATTGCGTATTTGCGATCGAAAATGTCCGAGTCATCCAGTTTCCAAGTATTCATGCCGAAGTCGGCTTGAAATGTAGTTGAAAATTCCCGATAGCATGGTGGCTAGACAGAAATCATTCCTCTCACGAATCTTTCCCTGATAGGAGCGCTAATGAAAAGCGAACACATCAATCACACGTTTTTGGACTCAGTATTGAGTGGGGAGCAAGTAGATTCGTATTATCACCTTGGAATTACTTCCGATGATCCTTTAATTGAGAAGATGCTCGAGTTAAGGGCTGTGATCATGGGTGGATCAGGAAATCGGATTAATGAATTCGCACAATCGTGGAGTGCGGAGCACGAAGACGCAGAAATTATTAGGTTCCCGAAAGAAGATCGGTTCGTGATCCGGTACACGGCTGGGGTGCTATTTGTCTCGCACGGCATGGGGATGCCGAGTGCTTCAATCGCCGTGCAGGAAATAATGCGCCTGGTGTACTTCATTCACCGTGGCTCGCTCGACCGAATCAGCGAAGTTTTTTGGGCTCGAGTTGGCACAAGTGGTGGAGTGGGAGTTCCCGCAGGAACGATTGTCGTAACGACAGAGGCTCTCATGCCTGACCTGAAGCCGTATCGTGTCTTCGACGGTGGGAAGGGCACAACCTGGTTTGAGTCCTCATTTCCTGTCGAAACGGCTGAGGCAATTCTCAAAGCCAACGGGGAAGAGGAAATCCCAATGACCGTAGGCAAAACGGTAGCCACTAACGAGTTTTTTTTGGAACAGTTTCGCCTCGATGGCGCAATAGTCCTAGCGGATCTGGATCGGAAAATGGAATGGCTCACATGGCTAAGTGAAAATAATGTGCGCAATATTGAAATGGAAGGAGCAATGTTTGCCGGGTACTTGAACTATTGGGGATTTCGCAGTTTTGCCATGGTGTGTACAACGATGCTAAATCGACTTGAAGGTGATCAAGTCACCGCCACCGCATCTCAATTGCAGGCTTATAACGAGCGTTCCGGGACCGTAATCTTCAACTATCTGCGAACAATTATTTAATGAAGGGTGAATCGATGCCTGTGCTTGCAACAGACCAAGATATTAATTCTTTTCTGAATACGCATGATCGGTGGGCAAGATGTGACAACGGTTTGACGTGTGAGTTCACTGCTCCGAGTTTCGAAAAAGCGATCGCACTTGTGAATAGTGTTGCGAAAACTGCGGAACAACTTGACCACCACCCTGATATTGATATTCGATGGACTTCCGTCACGTTCACTGTCAGCACTCATTCTGCTGGAGGTATTACATCCTTAGATTTTGAACTTGCGATGGCAATTGGTGCTGCTGCAGCGAAATGTTTTGGTTGATCATGGGCTCCAAAAATTATGATCGCATTTGGGGATTCACGTTGCGCAGCACAACGACCCTTCATAGGTTTGTTTACGCGGTGAGCCGTGGGAAGTTGGGCCGGAGGTTCCCAGGTGGAGCACAGGTTGTGTGGATCACCACACTCGGGCGCAAAAGTGGAGAATGGCGAAAGACCCCCTTGCTTGCGGTCCCTGATTCTGGAGGCTGGGGGATTGCCGGATCTAATGCTGGACAAGAAAGGATTCCTGGCTGGGTGTTCAACGTACGTGCACATTCGTCGGGCACCATTGAGATAGATGGTGAAGTGAGCGAGGCCCAGTTTGTGGAACTCGAAGGTGAAGTGGCTGCTCGCATATATAAGAAGTTGGGAGACGCATGGTCTTCGTATCGAATGTACGAACGCAATATCGTGCGAGATATCCCCGTGTTCAGGATTGAGTCAACTGCCTGACCTAATCGACGTGAATTAGGCGTGTGTTGTGCTGCCAAGATTGAGAAAAATTATCCCCACGGCCACCAAAACAACCCCCACCCAAGCAATTGGTTGCGCACCAGACTTGAACGCAATAATCGAAATTAGAAACACCGTAACGGTTCCCACCCCAGCCCAAATGGCGTATGCCAAACCAAGCGGAAGGGTCTTCACGGAAAGTGAAAGCATGACAAAGGCCATCGCGTATCCACCAACAGATGCAATGGTCCACCATGCATGCGAGAAGCCGTTGGAAAGCTTCAATGCGGTTGTCGCAAGCACCTCACAGGCAATTGCAATTCCGAGGAAAGTCCAGGCCATTGAAAAAATGTACCATATGGTACATTACTCGAGTGTCAAAGGTTCAAGCATTCACGTCTAGTGATTTCTCAGAATCAAAGCTAGCTTTGATCAAAGCCTTGAGTGAGCAGTTAATTGCTGGTGGAGTCAATCAATCACTTAGAAAATTGGCTCAATCTATTGGAACCAGTCATCGACTATTGCTTTACCACTTTCAGGATCGAAATCAGCTTCTTCGAGAAACATTGCTGTACATAAATGAGGTTGTGGTCTTGCGCTTGGAAACAGTTGAAGTCCCAAATCCGTGCACACCGCATGACTTAATGAAACTAATCTCAGAGGCTTCCCGTGGGATGGATATTTTCCATGGTGGTCTGTGGTTTGAAATTATTGCGCAGTCAGCTCGAGGTACTGAGCCTTTTGTAGAGATTGCTCGGGAAATCGAAGGGAATTGGTCAGATATTGTGCTCAAGCGACTGGAGTTAAAGAAAGGCGAAGCTATGGGCCTTCTAGCCAGCACAGAAGGGTTAGCGGTCCTGCAGGCTGTACTGGGTAAGTCCACCGCACGCTTGGCTAGCTTTTAATTTGGTCAAGCATGAGAGGGTTTTCATGAAGTTGAAATCCGTCTTGACCCGCAGGTGGATGATTTCAGCGCTGTGGGCATGATGTCCCGGTGGCCTCCCCCCAACAAGTGAATCTGCTGAGCTGTGAGAACGTGTCAAAGGCGTTTGGTGAACGCCCACTTTTGCGGGATGTTTCGCTGGGTGTTGGCAAGGGAGAACGAATCGGAGTTGTTGGTCGAAACGGTGCGGGCAAGAGCACGTTGCTCCGAGTTCTTGCGGGAACGGAACCAGCTGATTCTGGTCGTGTGACTCGCGGTGCGAGTGTTGTTGTGGGTGAACTTGATCAAGTAGGAATAAGCGAACCAGATGCCACAATTAGAAGTCACGTTTTGGGTGATCGAGACGAACACGAGTGGGCAAGTGATTCGGGTGTGCGTGAGATCCTCACGGCGCTACTCGGTGGATTCGATTCAGAGCAGCTTGACCGAAATATTTCCGATCTTTCAGGAGGCGAGCGACGCAGGGCCTATTTGGCGGAGCAGTTAATCCGCGAAGTTGATGTCCTTTTTCTGGACGAACCTACAAACCACCTAGATGTCGAGATCATTGCCTGGCTTGCGGCTCACCTAAAGAATCGCCCGAAAATTGCAATCGTCACGGTGACCCATGATCGCTGGTTCCTCGACGAGGTCTGCGATCACATGTGGGAAGTCGTTGGCGGAAATGTTGAAGAGTATGAAGGTGGCTACTCCGCATATGTACTGGCCAAAGCGGAGCGCATGCGTCAAGACGCTGTGAGTGAGGCTCGCAGACAAAATTTGATGCGCAAGGAACTTGCATGGCTGAGACGTGGCCCGCCGGCGCGCACGACCAAACCACAGTTCCGCATCGACGCGGCAAACGAATTGATCGCGGCAGAACCACCGCCCCGAAACGCTGTTGAGTTACTTGAGTTTGCAAGCGCGCGTTTAGGAAGAACTGTCTATGAACTCCATGACGCCAAAATTGGATTTGAGACCAAAACGTTGATTAACCACATTACGTGGAGCATCGCACCTGGTGCGCGCATAGGAATCTTGGGTCCCAATGGTGCTGGGAAGACGTCAGTGCTCCGTTCGGTTCTGGGAGAACTCCCATTGCTAGCTGGCAAGCGAGTCGAGGGCGTTACCGTCAAAACTGGCGTATTGAGTCAGAATCTGGCAGATTTAGATCTCACCAGAACCGTGATAGATACAGTGTCAGATGTCGCCAACTACATTGAACTGGGTAAGGGCAAGCAGCTCAGCGCAAGCCAGGTTTGTCAGCGTTTAGGTTTTGACCACGACGGTCAGTTCACTCGCGTTGGAGAACTTTCCGGGGGCGAGCGTAGGCGCCTTGAGTTGACTCGAATTCTCATGTCTGAGCCAAACGTTCTAGTACTCGACGAACCCACGAACGACTTCGACGTGGAGATCTTGGCTGCACTGGAGGACTTGCTTGACGGCTTCCCAGGGACCCTCATAATAATTTCCCATGATCGCTATTTTCTGGAGCGAGTGTGCGACAACTTCGTTGCAGTGATGGGGGATCAGGCCTTTACGGATCTGCCAGGTGGCATTGAGCAATACCTTGATTCGCGTCGCAAGATGCTGGCAAGTGAAGCTGCAAAAACGGGAGCTTCACACAATTTGGTTAGTTCGAAAGTATCGACACTAAGCCCGGCACGGGAACGCGAGTTACGTAAAGCCACGGATAAGTTTGAGCGTCAACTTTCAAAAATCGAGGTTCAAATCGGAATAGTTCACGACCAAATGCTTGAGTTTTCTCATGATTTCGAGCGAGTTGCTCAATGTGACGTGGAACTGCGTGAACTCAATGAATCCAAGGAAACAATCGAACTGCAGTGGATCGAGGCTGCAGACGAACTTTCAGGGCAGGGCACATAATTCTTGTCGGGGTAGACTAAACGCGTGTCCAGTGAAATTTCTGCCCTTCCTCAACGCCGTATCGGGTCATGGCAGGTAAGCGCTATTGGGTTAGGCGCGATGCCATTGTCGTTCAGCCACATGTTGGGTCATCGCGAGCAGGCCATTGCAACGATTCACCGAGCACTTGATTTGGGTATCACCTTTATTGACACATCGAATATTTATTCTCCAAGTTGGGACAGCGTCGGTCACAACGAAACACTGCTGGCTGAGGCGCTTTCTCTCTACACGGGCCAAGCAAATATCTCAGACGTAATCGTTGCAACCAAGGGTGGGATGACCCGCGGTGAAGGCGAAACATGGTCACGTGACGGGAGTGCGGCTGGGCTCAAGGCAGCTTGTGAGGCCAGCATGACCGCGCTTGGCGCCACTGTCATTGACGTGTATCAACTTCACCGTCACGACCCTCGGGAAACCTATGCAGATCAAATACGGGCCATCTCTGACCTGCGTGATCTCGGTTGGGTGCGCGAAGTTGGGATTTCCAACGCAACCTTGGCTGAACTTGAAGTCGCTCTCGAAGTTCTCGGCGGTCCCGGTGAGGGTGGTTTAGTTTCCGTTCAGAACGAATTCTCGCCGCGTTTTCGGGAGGACCGAGAAGTCTTAGAACGCTGCACAGAACTAGGAATAGCATTTCTTCCATGGTCTCCACTCGGTGGCTCGGACAATGCGAAGACTCTTGGTTCGCAATTTGGTGAGTTCGCCGTCGTGGCTGCTGAGCACGCCGCGTCAGTCCAGGAAGTCACACTTGCCTGGCTACTGAGCCTTTCACCCACAATGATTCCAATTCCCGGAGCGACCAAGCCGGTGACTATCGACTCCATTGTTCGATCCATGCGCATTGAGTTATCAGATTCGCAGCGCGTCCGACTGAGCGCAACTGAATCCGTTGGCGAAACTATTTTTCCTGAATCTGAGCCAAGGAGTCCTTTGAGGTGACCGCAACACAGGTAGATGTAAGACAAAAAGTGTTGGTGATTGGTGCGGGGTTTGGTGGGTTAACGGCCGCTACTTCACTCGCAAAGTCAGGGAAATTCGAAGTGACCGTTGTCGACAGGCACTCTTATCAACTATTTGCACCGCTTCTTTATCAGGTAGCTACCGGTGGGCTGCCCGAAGACGACATCGCGTACCCGATCCGTGCTGCGATTCCTGGCGTCAAGTTCATTCGCGGAGAGGTAATCAGAGTTTCATTAGAGGCGAATAACGTGCGGCTCGAGGACGGTCGTGTGCTCTACTTCGATGAGTTGGTATTTGCTGTTGGTAGCACTGGAACAACCTTTGGAATTCCTGGGGTTGAGGAGAATGCCCTGCAAATGAAAGACTTGTATCAGGCACGGGCGATTCGCAACCGACTCTTGCAAACCTACGAAGATGTTGAAACAGGGACCAAGCCAAAAGAAGCAATGCGGGTCGTTGTTGTTGGTGGTGGCCCAACAGGAGTTGAAGTATCAGGCGCAATCGCGGAGTTGCAAAAGAGTATGACTCGGGAATTTCCCGCTATTTCGAAAAATGCAACGGTCACGTTAGTTGAAGCGGGACCTCGACTGCTCCCTTCTTTCAGCGAGAAATCCTCCCAGAATGCGAAGCAGGACCTAGAAGAACTTGGTGTTAATGTCAAAGTCGACAGTGCGGTGGACCGCATGTATCCAAGCGACGTTCACTTAAAGTCTGGTGAGGTTTTGCCGGCGGGAACAATTATCTGGGCGGCAGGCGTGGCGGCGCCGTCCGAGTGGAAGGTGCTCGGGGAGATCGACCGTTCCAATCGATTGATGGTCTCGCAAACACTGCGACTACGCCCCAATGTGTGGGTGCTTGGGGATCTTGCGCATGTCGTCGGTGAAGGTGACCGGCCACTTCCCATGGTCGCATCCGTTGCAATGCAACAAGGACGATATGTCGCAAAGAGCATCGAAAAATTACTGAACGGCCAAGAGCCAACTGCCTTCACATACAAAGACAAAGGACAGATGGCCACCATTGGTCGCCGGCGTGCTGTTGTTGAACTCCCCAACGGACTCCGGCTGCGCGGCACACTCGCGTGGCTTGTGTGGTTGGGATTGCATGTGTTTTATTTAGCTGGCGGAAGGAACCGGATTTCCGTTCTTGCTGACTGGTTCTGGAATTACATCTCTTGGGGAATCGGCCCAAAGAGACCGGTCATTGACTAGTGGTGTTTTTGACAAACTCTTTATAGGGAACAAAACATTGCGCGGTTCGTTCCCCGCGCGACCAACCAGTTGAGGTTGGCCAAATTGCCCACCAGGGATAATACTTCTTGAGAGTGACATAAGGCTTGGCTGCCTTTTCACAGATTCGCTTGGTTTGTCTTTCAACGGTTCGAGAACCAGGGAATTTTTTGGTCGGAGTTGCTCCTAAATCACGCTCTAGGACCATGATCCAATTTTTCTTAGTATTCGTGCAGGGGTAAGCACTGGTTGTTCTGTTGCCAGGGGTGCTGGGAGTGCAAAAATTTAAGGCAGACGCAGGAGTCGAAGCAACAAATTCAGCCATGGGAACCGAGAGAGCCTTGTAACTCTTTCCAGCCTTGAACACGACATCGCAGCGGACCCAGCGTTCCCCAGCCTTCCACTGGGCTTGGCTGGGAAAAACGGATACGCTCTGAAAACGACTCGGAAGTTTCCGGTTCTGTAACGATAAGAAAGTATTCATATTTTTGACCGTGCAAGGCTTGGTCACTTTCAGTCGGTCAGCTGTTCTGGTCTTTGCTGGAACACCAAAATTCGAAGGCAGCGTCCCGCTCCAGTAGGTCTGCGCTGTGTGCGGGGCAAGACAGTCAACAGATGAAGAGGCGGCAGCCTGATCCTTGGTCCCGCTGGCCTTGTAGTTGTAGCATTCACCAACTTCGGCCGCCTGTGCCGAAGGTAATTCAACTGCAGTGAGGGCCACGCTGGCGAATAGGCTGAGAGCCGCCGCAATGGCCGCTGGCTTGCTTATTGTGGGAAAGATCAACAACATGAAAATACAGTACCTCGAGTTCAAGTGAATCCAAAAATGGCATCTTTCACACTTTGAGTACACAATTTTGGCACTTGATGTTTGCACTTGGCGCGGGAAACGTGAACACTAGGCACATGCCAATCGTGAGTGTTATGAGTCTCAAAGGTGGAGTGGGAAAAACTTCGGTTACGTTGGGGTTGGCGGGTGCCGCCACGCTTCGAGGTCTCGCTTCGCTCGTGATTGACCTTGACCCTCAAGGCAACGCCACCTCGATCCTGAGGGCTCGCCCTTCTAAGACCTCTGTCGCAAATGTCCTGGAGCATCCAACGCGGGCGGAAATCGAGGGTGCACTCACCCCGTGTGATTGGGAAATTGGCCCAGGTGAGGTGGACGTGCTGGCGAGTCACCCAAGTGTGATCCGGTTCGATTCGTGGACCCATGCCGGTCAATCACCCTTTAAGCCAAAACTGGCAAAGGCATTGCGCCAACTTGAAGGTTACGACCTGGTCCTCGTTGACTGCCCACCTTCCTTGGGCGCGCTCACACGTGAAGCCCTCGCCGCCTCTGATCTAGCCCTCGTTGTCACAACACCCTCTTATTTCGGGGCACAAGGTGTTGAGCGCGCGGTGGCCGAAGTCGAAGAAATTCGCAAGAGTGTCAACCCTGACTTAAAACTTGCAGGAATCGTAGTGAATCGCGTGAGGTCAGCGGCTGAGGAACACCAGTACCGCATGAGTGAACTGGGAAGCCTGTATGGCAAGCCTGCGATTCTTAAACCGTATTTGCCTGAACGAATTGCGATCACCCAGGCTGAAGGATTTGGATCACCTGTTCAGGAAGTTAAATCGGCTGGAGGCCGAGAGGTTGCTTCAGTGTTTGACAGGTACTTGTCGACACTACTGCGTAAGTGAGAGGTCTCGAGCCCGCACCTGTTTGTCAACAATCAAGGCGATCACCGCAGCCAACACTCCAGTTCCCAGAATTAACAGCCAGGCCGTGAAGTCACCAACGCTTGGACCGTCGGGTGGATTGTCCGGGCACATGCCTAAACCACACTCTGGTACAACGGATACCGCGATAACGACAAGGTCCAGGACAACCCAAATTATTGCCCAAAGTGCGAGGAAGGGCATCCATTTAGGTGATTCGCCCCGATTCGTCATTACGCCCTTGTCATTGATTTCAAAGGGCCTGTTCCACATGATGAGAATCGTGCACCCAACGACACCTACCAAGAAGGTTACGAAGGCCCACGTGTAGAGATGCCACCCGAAAATAGCGGGTCCGTAACCAGGATCGGCCGGGTCGGCAATGTGGAGCAAGATTTGTCGGGTGCTCGCCGCACCCCCAGCCACTGCAGCCAAAATACTGAGCGCGTAATGGCGAACCCGCATCCCCCAAAGAAGGTTCATGGCTGGGCCAACGGCAAGTCCGATCATTGCTGAGCGTTGGACCAGGCAAAGCGGACATGGCTGTTCACCCACCCCAAATTGCAAGTGGAGTGACCCGGCGAGGACACCGAGAAGCCCTAGCAATGCAGCAATATTGATCAGACGCGAAAAGGTAAGTGTATTTTTGTCAGACATGTTTGCTCCTAGGCGCCTTAAAAGTTCAGTGGAATCGGATCGGTCATATGGGACCGGAGTAGCACTAGCGTCCACACCAGCGTCAGAATTGCAAGGGCGGGCGTCCAACGCCACTTCTTGGCAATCCCGGCGAACACAAAAAGCCACAGAACAAACATTGAGAGCATCACGCGTTCAGGTTAGACGCTATCGGGTGAAATGAGAAGTAGGACACGTTCACCTATTAACCGGGTAGTGTCGTTGTGTTCCTCAAGCGATCAATGCGACCAGCGTTCGCTGGGTTGCTGACGCAAAAGACTCAGGATCAAGAGTTTGAAGGACACAACCATCAACTCCTACCGAGACAAAGTGAACACGCTCAGTCGCATGCTCGGCGCCAAGCAGGTGCAATCGATCAAGCCCACGCATGTGGAGGCGATGCAGAAGGACCTGTTAGGCGATGGCCTGTCGTCAAGGAGCGTGCAGTACGCGACAGCAGTCCTGTCCATGGTGCTCAAGCACGCGTGGCATGTCTCCGGGATCATCCACTCCAACCCTTGCGACCGCGTCACGAAACCACGCGTCACCAGGACCGAGAAGCAAACACTCACAACCGAGCAGATGCGGGCACTACTGGACGAAACGCGCGGGACTGAGTGGGAGGCGTTCTACCGCCTCGCCTTCTTCACGGGCGCCCGTCGAGGTGAGCTGCTCGCCCTCCGCTGGCGCGACATCGATTGGGAGAAGCGAACCGTCACCATCAGATCCAACATCGTTCAAGTGGGAAGCGAGCGGCGAGAAACATCCACCAAGAGCGGCAATCCGCGAGTCGTCACCCTCGATGACGGGACTCTTCTCGTGCTCCGCGCCTGCCGCAAGGAGCAAATGCAGCGACGACTCCAACTCGGCGAGCATTGGGCAGGCGATGAGGACTTCATCACCACGAAGCCCGACGGCAGCAACGTCAAGCCCGCCTCCGCCACCCAGCATTGGGGTCGCATCAGAAAGAAGCTTGGCATCTCGGGTGTTCGCTTGCACGATTCCCGGCATACTCACGCGACCCTCCTCCTAGCCGCGGGGGAGCCACTACACGTCGTGGCAGACAGGCTCGGTCACAAGGATGCGATGGTCACCAGCACGGTTTACGCGCATGTCCTTGCTGAGCAGGCCGATCAGGCAGCGGACACGTTCGCCAGGGTCGCGGGGATCGATTAGGCGTAACCGCGTGAGCGGGCCGCAGTCATGGGGTGGTCGGGAAAATCCCCCCAAAGCGGGGGTGAAACAAAAGTGCCCAGTTTGTTTCATTTTGATGCAGGCTCTTGCTTTACCTACCGTTTGGTTTCATATTTATGCAAGCTGTCATGGCGCCTACGGATGAGACCTAAATAGTTGAAGGAAGTGAATGGTGTGAAGAAGAAGCCTTGGGGTCGCCTTGGGGCGGCTATTAGTGCGGTGGCGTTACTAGTTTCTGGCTTGGTGGGGGTCGCTGCGCCAGCGAGTGCATACCAGGGAAATGCTTGGTTGGACTGCGACACGGGGGTGAAGTTCGCCACAATCAGCGGTCACGGCTACGGCGCCTGCGTAATGGGTACGTGGAATCCCGACAAACGGGAAGTAATCATCAAGAAGTGCGACGACCGAGACAAGGATGAGTGCCCTCTGGTGGAGGCCAGTCAGGAGGGACAAGAGGTCGAGCCGACACCTGCGTGCTGGGAGGCCGACGCGGGTAACAACTGTCCTGTGGGTAACGCGTTGCGGTTCGACGCCCCCGCGTACGCGATGGTGGGCGTGCCGATCACGATGAAGGCGTACGCCTCGTGGCGCCCTGACGAGAACTCTCCCGCGCAGCCGACCAACGGCACCGCGGTTATCCGCGTCGATGGTGAGGACTACTCCGGAGTGGAGTTTAAGGACGGCGTAGCGGAGTGGCGTTTCATCCCCGAGACCGAAGGTACGAAGGACTTCACGGCCTCAGGTGTGGTCTCCTCTGGCTACTCCGGCGCCAACGCCTACATCGACACGGTCCCGGCATCCGTTCAGGTGCTGCCGTACGACCCCGATGCTTTCGCTCAAGCTCTGAAGCGTAAAGCCGTCGAGGCTGGCGACAAGTACACGATCGTCGACAAGGACCAGGCCCGCGCGGCGTTGGCCAAGCGCTTGGAGTGGAACGTCTCCGATGACAGCGAAGACGTGTGCGCTGTCTACGAGACCAAGAAGGGCAAGGTGAAGGCCAAGTTCAACGGCGAAGGCAAATGCACGGTCACCTGGCTCGATCCAAAGAGCGGCGACGAAGGCAAGTACACGTTCATCGCCAAGAAGTAACGCTGCAGCTGCCCGGCACCCTCCCCCGCGGGGGAGAGTGCCGGGCGCTAGACGCGGAGCGGTCGTCGTACACCCCAAGGCGCGACGGCCGCTTCGGCTTTCCTGCTAACGTTTTTGCTAACGGGGACCACGTGCTGAGGCAGTTTGAGACTGTCTACGGGTGTCCACTCCAGTCCTGTGGATTGGTGATTCCACGAGGGAAACAGTCCATTCCTGGGAGTGTCAGTACACCTTTGTCTTGGGTCTTTGGAGACTCAAATACTCGCTGACCAAAGTCGTCTGCGCGCTGAGTAGCTCGTCAACAGAAAACGACTAGACGGTGCCGTACAACCGGTCCCCAGCGTCGCCCAAGCCAGGCACGATATATCCCTTTTCGTTGAGCTGTTTGTCCAGCCCAGCGATTACTAGGTTGACGTTTTCGCTGCGCTCCCCGTAAGCCTCTTCCAGTCGCTTGAGTCCTTCGGGCGCTGCCAGCAGGCAAATCGCTGTAACGTCTTTCGCCCCACGCTCGAGCAAAATATCGATTGCTGCGATCAGGGTTCCACCTGTTGCCAGCATGGGGTCAAGTACAAATACCTGGCGGTTGTGAATGTCGTCTGGCAAGCGGTCGGCGTAGATCGAAGCAGTTAAGGACTCTTCGTCGCGGACTAACCCTAAGAACCCCACCTCAGCTGTTGGCATGAGCCGCACCATTCCATTGAGCATGCCCAGACCTGCCCGCAAAATCGGGACAACGAGGGGTAGAGGCTCGGTCATTTCTTGGCCCACTGTTGGGCACACGGGTGTGGTAATTGCCACTTCACCAACTGAGAGCCCCCGGGTTGCTTCATATGCCAACAGAGTTACCAATTCCTCAGCCAAAAGCCGAAATGTTGCCGAAGAGGTCTCTTCCCGACGAAGGCGGGACATCTTGTGCGCAACGAGTGGGTGGTCGATCACGAGTATGTGCATGATTCAAGACTAGTCCAACGGCAACCTGAGCCACCAATATTGGAGCAAGGTCACTTCAGGTATCACCGACATGTAACTATTAGGCATGGCAACCGAGCAGGTACGTGCAGAGGACCTCGATTACAGCGCCATTTTGTGGCGCGAAGACGGAATCTGGAACGCGACGTCGGTTCCAGCGCAGCAGGCGGTTGTCCTGGACGACCTGTTGGCCCTGTGCAAGCAGTATCCGGGTGAAGGCGGTGTCTACGCAGCGGTCGGGGTAGCGGACGAGTTCTTCATTTTACTTCACCACGACCCTCGGAGAACCCAGGCTTTCATCAGTGACGGGGTTGCCCTGCTGGACTGGGACATTGCAGAAGACGCCGCCGACCTGATTGATCTTGATTGGGAAGAGGAAGACCTCGAAGAGTTCGAAGCCATAGGTGATTCGAATATCCTTTCAAACTTTGGTCTTAAGGCAGAAGATTTATCGATGATCTGCGAGAACCCAGACCTCGAGCCGGACCAACAAATCTTCGAAGTGTGGAAAAGGGTTGGCGCCGAGCTCGTATGGAAGAAGCTCCGCAACAAGTGAATGAAGAGTTCATGCGCGAAGCTCTCGAGCAGGCGAAACGTGCAGGAGAGCGCGGGGACATTCCGATCGGCGCGGTGATTGTGACCGATCAAGGCGACGTCATTGCGCGCGCTGGAAATTCGAGGGAACGATTGAATGACCCAACCGCGCACGCAGAGATTCTTGCATTGCGTGAAGCGGGCACAAGGCTCAATGACTGGCGGATTCTCAATGCAACGATGTACGTAACACTGGAACCGTGTCCCATGTGCGCCGGGGCGATCACGATGTCACGTATCCCACGATTGGTGATCGGTGCTTGGAATGAAGAGTATGGAGCCGTGGGTTCACGTTGGGATCTAGTTCGCGACCAACGCATGAACCACCAGGTTGAAGTTTTTCCGGGGATTTTAGAAGAGGAATCGGCCCAATTGGTAAAAGATTTTTTACGCGATAAACGCTAGTCTGTAAGGAATGTCTACTTCCCAAGGAATGAACCGTCCCAAGACCCGGCCGGCCCAGCGCCCGCTGTGGCTTACCGTCCTGCTGATTTTCGTGGCCATGCTGGTTCTATTCGGCGTCGGCTTTGGAATTGCGACCCTTTTAAAGGGTTCGGGGAGCGCGGACAGCGTCGATTCTTCGGCTTCACCCAGTGTTTCTGCGATAGTTGACGGCTGTACCACGATTATGGTGACGCCAGCCGAAGTCCTACCACTGGCATCACGAGTGACGATCAACGTCTACAACTCCACCAAGCGGGTTGGACTAGCGGGAGACGCTGCGAAACTCCTAGGCGTCCGAGGGTTCAAGATCGCCAAAGTTGAAAACGACCCACTCGGCGTTGTCATTGAGGGCGAAGGCGAAATCCGTTACGGGCCAAAAGGTGAGGCCGGTGCAAAACTCATGGCGTACCACTTCCCAACCGCAACTTTGGTCAACGACGGCCGAAAGGGAAAACGAGTCGACGTCGTATTGGGCCAACAGTTCGCTGACCTGGCCAACGACGCAGAGGTTGTTGCCCAACTCGCACAACCTTCACCGAGTGCATCCCCGCAAGGCTGCCCGATCCCCGGAGTACTTCCAAGCGAATCTGCCGGCGGATCTGGAGACGTCACAGAATCCCCGAACGAGGGTTAGCCAAGTTCACAAAAATTGGCGGTGGCGGTGGGATTTGAACCCACGGTGAGGTTGCCCCCACACGCGCTTTCGAGGCGCGCTCCTTTGGCCGCTCGGACACGCCACCGTGGGAGAGATTACAAGTGGTTGGGATTGAGCCATGAAGGCGCACCGTAGGCTTGCAACATCATGTCTGCCACAACAGTTCGTTGGTCCTGGTTATGGATGCCACTTGCTTTTTTAATCCTCGGTTCGACTTGGGTTGTAGCTTCGCCGGTTGGGTCGGCTCCAGATGATGATTACCACTTGGCGTCGATCTGGTGCGCCCAAGGCGACCGCGATGCAGCGTGTCTTGAAACAGGGTCGAGCCCAGCGAAGTACGTGGTGGCATCAGGGGCAATTAATTCCGGTTTTTGCTATGCGACTAAACCCAACGTGACGGGTGAGTGTGCGAATGCTGAGCTCAATTCAACGGAACTTTTTCTCACCGAGCGACTAAATAACGTCCAACATTTATATCCGGGCGGCTATTACTCCGTTCAATCCATTTTTGTAGGCACTAATGTCGAACGCTCGGCTTTCATTATGCGAATGTTTAACGTTTTCGTCACTGCAGTGCTTCTGTCACTGCTTATTCGGGTCACGCCTGCTGGGATCCGTCAAGGAACGTTACTGACATTCGTCAGCGTTTTTACGCCGCTGGGAATGTTTGTGATTGCTTCAACTAATCCCAGTGGCTGGGCAATCATTGGGACACTCTTGACGGCAGCATTTGGGTTTTCGTTAATGCACCGAAAATCTTGGCGTAATCGGAGGACTTGGCTCATAGCCGCTGGACTAATGGTGTCCGCTGCAATGGCAATTACCTCGCGTGTGGATTCATCAGCTTTTACCGTCGTTACCGTTCTGCTGATTTTCCTATTGGTTGGGGCTACCAAGATGAAACAGCAGTGGATAGGTTCCCTTCTGTTGGTCGGTATTGCGATTGTTGGGGCCTATACCTATTTGGTGACTACTCCGCTCACAGAATCAGGCTCACTTGGTTCCCAACAGAAAGATGCGGATCTTTTTTGGACAAATCTGTTCAATGTCCCCGATCTAATCCAAGGAATTGTCGGTGGGTGGCCACTTGGTTGGAATGACACGGTCTTACCGGCTGTGGTTCCCGTGATTGGACTACTCATTCTCGGCGCACTCGCTTATGTTGGAATTTCAACGACTTGGCTCTCAAAGAATGTGGCAATAAGCGCCGGTGTTGTCGGACTCATCGGTTTTCCACTTCTTTTCATGCAGTCCCAAGGAGTGGCAGTTGGTGAAGTCGTTCAATCTCGATACCTGCTTCCACTTTTTGCCCTTCTCATGTTTCTAGTTCTTCTCCCCAAAAAAATCAAGTCACCATTGCTGATAAATCGCAGAGCAGGGTTTGTCATAGCCACCAGCCTTTGGTTCACGTTAAATCTCTCCTGGTGGGTCAATGCTCATCGGTATTCGGTGGGTGCTGACGCCCCATTTTTCGAAGTAAACGCGGCCTGGTCCTACGGCCCACCCCTGCTGATTACTTCTGCGTTAGCCCTCAGTTCATCGGCCATTTTTGTAGCAGGGTGTTTTGCCCCAAGTTTGAACAAGCGTGAGCCCACTGTTATGGGGGCAGTTCAGCGAACCTAATGGCGGAGGATAGGGGATTCGAACCCCTGAGGGCGTTAACCCAACCCGCTTTCCAAGCGAGCGCCATAGGCCACTAGGCGAATCCTCCGTGGCAGAGGCTACCCATGGCCTCACTTCCGTACTGCACTGGCTTATGCGTAACCTTGTGCCTGATCCCCCGTGCGGTATCACCTCGTTGAATCCCCCAGGGCCGGAAGGCAGCAAGGGCAGACGGGCTCTGGTAGGTGTGCGGGGGATCCCTTTATCTGTTTCGAGCCGGCTAGTGTTGTCCCGTGCCGGATAAATCGAAGGAGCGTGAAGCCAAGGCTCCCTCGATGGCCCTGTACAGGTCTTACCGGCCGGCCACATTGGGTGAAGTAGTTGGCCAGGACCATGTAACCGGACCCCTGCGCAGGGCACTTGAAAACAATCGCATGCATCATGCGTATTTGCTGTCAGGCCCACGTGGGTGCGGTAAAACTTCCACCGCTCGAATTCTTGCGCGTTCCTTGAATTGTGACCAGGGACCGACACCGGACCCCTGTGGTGTGTGCGAGAGCTGTATTGACTTGTCGGCGACAGGATCAGGGTCTATCGACGTAATCGAACTTGATGCTGCCAGCCACGGGGGTGTTGATGACACCCGTGACTTACGTGAGCGGGCAATGTTTGGCCCAGCCAAGTCGCGTTACAAGGTATACATAATCGATGAAGCCCACATGATTTCACCCGCTGGTTTTAATGCGCTGCTTAAATTGGTGGAAGAGCCACCTGAGCATGTCAGATTTATCTTCGCCACGACAGAGTCCGACAAAGTTCTGGCAACTATTCGTTCTCGCACCCACAACTACGGGTTCCGGCTAGTCCCGGTAAAGATCCTGCAAGATCACTTGGCGAAAATTTGTGCAAGCGAGGGTATCCCTGCCGACCCGGCAGCACTCGCGCTTATTGCCCGCGCAGGTGCTGGAAGTGTTCGTGACTCGCTGTCCATTCTTGGTCAAGTGATTTCTGGTTGCGGGCCAGAAGGTGTCACCTACCAAGAAGCGGTCCTTCAGTTGGGCATGACCGATTCAGCACTGCTCGACGAAACGGTTAACGCACTCATTGATCGTGATGGTGCCGCGCTATTTCACGCAGTGGACCGAGTTATCGAATCAGGCAATGAGCCCCGACGCTTTGTGACCGATCTCCTTGAACGTATTCGCGACCTTATCGTCTTGCAAAGGATCCCGGGGGCTGCAGAAAGCGGTCTGATTCACGCACCCGAAGAACTAATTGCAACCGAAGTGGATCAAGCGTCACGCATTGGCGCCGCAGAGCTTGCCCGTGCGGGGGACCTGGTAAACCGAGCCTTGAGTGAAATTAAGGGAGCAACAGCGCCCAGACTTCAACTCGAACTCCTCATGGCAAAACTGTTGTTACCCGCAACAGACGACTCGACCGACGGTCTTCGAGCACGGATCGAGCAACTTGAACGGAGTGGAGTTGTGAGTCACAGCATTGCGAGTGCACCAGCTCCTCTCGCAACGCCACCGCCCGCGAGTCCGCCCACCCCACCAGCCGCTCAACAAGCAGAAGAATCCGCGCCTGCACCTGACATCCTCCCGACACCGCCCAAGAAACCGAGCAAGCCCGTTGAACCAGTCAAAGAAGAAACGGTTGTCGCCCCTGCCCCAAATCCTGGGAACACCACTGTTGCTTCATTCTCATCCATGTGGCCAGCGGTCATGGACGCGTTGTTGAAATATTCTCGAGTGGCCTGGATGGGCTTCACCGAGTCAACGCCATTGTCTTTTGAGAACGGTGTTCTTGCGGTTGGCGTTAAAGACCCTGGTCGTTACAACAACGTCAAGTCGAGTGGACATGACGAACGATTGCGTCAAGCAATCCTCGATGTCTTGCAAGTTGACACGAAAATTGACGTTGTTCTAGGCACCATGGGAGTTGCGGGGCCGAGCCCTAGTGGGGCAGCTGCGGCCGAGTCATTGGACGAAGAGGACGCACCACGAATGGACGACTCTGCATCCGAGGAAATGACCGGGGCCGACTTGATTGCGAAAGAACTTGGTGGAGTGTCAATCGGTGAGATTGAGAATGGCTAAAGCGCATGTATGAAGGAATAGTTCAAGACTTGATTGACGAACTGGGTCGGCTTCCGGGGGTTGGGCCGAAAAGTGCACAACGCATCGCCTTCCATATTCTCAGCGAAGACACCGACGACGTAAAGCGTCTGGCAGAAGTGTTGCTTGAAGTGAAAGAGAAAGTGAAGTTTTGTGAGATTTGCGGAAATGTTGCACAGACGTCCCAGTGCCGCATTTGTCTTGATCCCAAGCGCGATGACAGCGTGATCTGCGTAGTCGAAGAACCTAAAGACGTCGTCGCGATTGAGAAGACCCGCGAGTTTCGTGGCCGCTACCACATTCTTGGAGGTTCAATAAACCCGATTGACGGGATTGGCCCGGACAACCTTCGGATCCGCGAGCTCATGCCTCGGCTGGCCGATGGAACGGTCACCGAAGTCATTTTGGCTACGGATCCCAACCTTGAGGGTGAAGCAACCGCGACCTACCTCTCCCGAATGCTTGTGCCACTTGGTTTGACAGTTTCACGGTTGGCAAGTGGTCTGCCCGTTGGTGGTGACCTGGAGTACGCGGACGAGATCACCCTGGGCCGAGCTTTTGCGGGAAGACGTAGCATAAAAACCTGAGGAACCAATCACTTGGTGTGAGTACTAGGGACCAAGTCAATTAAGGCAGCAAGGTTACCTGCCGTGGTAAACGGTTGTGAAATGTTAAGTCTGCGGATCATGGCTGGCACGGCCTTGACCTGCGTACGTCGGTTTTCACCGACTCACGTCTAGTTTTTCCCGCGGGGTGTCCACCGAAAAAAGATGTTTGCTAGGACGACTCCCAGAGCAATCCAAATAAGAAGAACGACAGCGGTCATGCCAAGTTCCCAAGACCCATTGACTTCCATGGCAGCAGCAGAGTCGGGCAGGAAGACACTGCGCATCGCTTGAGTCATCCACTTCAGTGGGAAAATTGAGGCGAAGTTTTGCATCCACTGGGGTAGGTCGCTGAACACGAAGAACACGCCCGACGTGAATTGCAGGACGAGCACAACTGGAGTCACCAGGGCAGCAGCGCCGCGCCCTTGCTTGGGAACAACCGAGTAGGCGATTCCCAAAAGTGTGAATGCAATGAGCCCCAAAATACTGACCCAGACGAAGGTAAAGATTGCAAGCGGGGTCGAAGGAATGTCGATTCCGAAGAAAAGAACTCCCACGGTGATCAAGATGGTGACTTGGGCAACGTAGGCCACAAACACCATTCCGATTTTGCCGATAAAGAAAGCTGAAGGCGGCATGGGCGTTCCTTGAAGCCGCTTTAGAGTTCCATCCTCACGTTCCATGGGAATCGAAATTGCTAGATTCTGAAAGGAGGTATAAAGAATCCCCGAAGCGATCATGCCTGCGACGAAATACTGCGAGAACGTTATGCCTGAATTTCCCAAGTCTTGCCCGCTAAAGACTGAGCCGAAAATTACGAGAAGGATCACAGGTAGTAGAAAATTGAAGACAGCTGATTCTTTGTCGCGAAAGAATTGTTTAAGTTCAATCCCAACCCGGCCCAGGCCCATTGAAATTGTTCGAAGACGCAGCGATTTCACCGTTGGTCACCCCTTACGCTCCCTCGGTCTTGGGCGATCAACTCAAGGTAAGCGTCTTCCAAACTTGCACGGCGCACTGACAGGTTGGGAATTTCTGAATCGAATCTGGTAGCAAGCCGGGAAATGAATGCCGTGGGTTCATCAGTTGATTCGCTCATTTCATGTTTTCCCTCAGACCAAGTCACAATCGCTTCGCCCCTGTTACCGATTGAGTCAGGTTCCCCCTGCGCAACGATCTGTCCCCGGGCGATCACGGCGACTCGATCGGCCAAGAATTGTGCTTCATCGAGATAGTGGGTGGTAAGCAGGATGGTGGTGCCCTCGGACTTCAAGCGCTCAATTAATCCCCAAAACTCTCGCCGTGCTTCCGGATCAAAACCGGTTGTCGGTTCGTCTAGGAACAGCACTTCCGGGTTTCCAATTATTCCCAGGGCCACGTCAAGTCGGCGACGCTGCCCGCCACTTAATTTGCCATTTCGCGAACCGGCCTTGTCGGTCAAACCAACGGCTGCAATTACCTGCGCGGGGTCGGCTGGATTCGGGTAGTACCGAGCGAAATGCGTGACGGTTTCCTCGACGGTGAGATCGGCTAAATCACTCGCGTTTTGCAGAACAATTCCCAATTTGGCGCGCCACGCACTGGTTGGCCGGCCAGGATCGACCCCGAGAACTTCGGCATTGCCGCTGTCACGCTTGCGGTACCCCTCGAGGATTTCTGTCAGCGTTGTCTTTCCGGCACCGTTGGGGCCAAGAATTGCAAGGCATTCGCCGGTGGCAACCTCAACTGAAACTCCGGCGAGGGCTGTGAAGTCATCGTATTTCTTCGTAACTTGAGTTGCCTTGATCGCATATGTAACGCTCATTTGCTCCCAGATCATAGGAATTACTCAGCACAAGTGATTTTCGTTGATTGGCTCTTCTTATGAACTATACCCACTCTGACTAAACTTGCGTCTCGTGTCGTTGATTGTGCAGAAATATGGTGGTTCCAGCGTCGCTGACGCGGAAAGCATTAAGCGCGTTGCCCGTCGAATCGTTGAGACCAAGAAGGCCGGCCACGACGTTGTCGTTGTTGTTTCAGCCATGGGTGATTCAACCGACGAACTCATGGACCTCGCCCAGCAAGTTTCCCCGCTACCCCCGGCTCGCGAGTTAGACATGCTGCTTACCGCCGGTGAACGAATTTCAATGGCGCTGCTGGCAATGGCGATCTCAGATTTGGGCGCGGTTTCCCGTTCTTATACAGGCTCACAGGCTGGGCTAATCACTGACTCAGCGCACGGAGCCGCACGAATCATTGACGTCACTCCGGGACGGATCACAGAAGCAATTACAAAAGGCGCTATCCCGATTGTTGCAGGTTTCCAAGGGGTCGCCCAAGACACCAAGGACATCACGACACTTGGTCGAGGTGGCTCAGATACGACAGCTGTGGCGCTCGCTGCGGCACTCAATGCCAATTCGTGCGAGATTTACACCGACGTTGATGGAGTTTTCACAACAGATCCTCGTGTCGTTAAACGAGCATCCAAACTTGATTACATCACCTATGAAGAAATGCTGGAACTTGCCGCCGTCGGTGCCAAGGTCCTTCATTTGCGTTGTGTTGAGTACGCACGTAGGTTCAACGTTCCGATTCATGTTCGTTCATCGTTTTCACAGGCGGAGGGAACCTGGGTTCTTTCTGCACAAGGTATTGAACAAGCGGTCAAGGAAGGAAAGCTCGTGGAGCAGCCAATTATTTCAGGTGTAGCAGCCGACGTGAAGGACGCAAAAATTACCGTGGTCGGAGTGTCAGACCGGCCAGGTGAAGCTGCGGCGATCTTTCGCGCCTTAGCTGACGCCAAGATTAACCTTGACATGATCGTTCAAAACGTCTCATCGACTGCGACCGGACGGACCGACGTGACGTTTACCTGCCCGGCCGACTCCGTCAATACGGCCATGGAAGCTCTCAACGGTGCCCGAGACACAATTGATTTCGAATCGCTCAGCGTTGATCGGGAGATTGCAAAGGTTTCGCTCGTTGGCGCCGGCATGCGCTCACACCCCGGAGTCTCCGCAGACTTTTTCACCTCGCTAGCAAATGCGGGAGTCAATGTCGAGATGATTTCCACTTCTGAAATCCGTATTTCAATAGTGACCCGTGCTGACATGGCTAATACGGCGGTCGAAGCACTTCACACGGCATTTGGTTTGGACGCTGACGGTGAAGCCGTTGTTTACGCAGGAACGGGACGCTAGTAATGGCCGGGAAAAATATTGCAGTTGTCGGTGCGACAGGTCAAGTTGGTGGCGTGGTTTTGCGGCTTCTGGCTGAGCGAAACTTTCCAGTCGAGTCTTTGCGCGTCATGTCTTCAGCCCGTTCAGCCGGCAAATTAATCACATGGAATGGCAACGACTACACAATTGAAGATGCTTCAAACGCTGACCTAGCGGGCATTGACATTGCAATTTTTTCGGCAGGTGGCAGCACGTCAAAGGAACTTGCACCCAAGTTTGCTGCCGCAGGTGCGATCGTGATTGACAACTCGTCAGCATGGCGCATGGACCCCAACGTTCCGCTTGTAGTCAGTGAGGTAAATCCGCAAGAAGTGCATAATGCGAAAAAAGGCATTATTGCCAATCCCAATTGCACCACCATGGCAGCAATGCCGGTTCTCAAAGTCCTTGACGAGCTCGCGGGATTGGAGCGGTTGATCGTGACAACCTTCCAAGCTGTGTCGGGTAGTGGACTTGCAGGTGTTGAAGAACTCAAGACTCAAGTAGAAGTCGCCATGACCCAAGACATCGCTGAACTCACGCATGACGGTAGCTCAATCAACTTCCCCGATCCCGGGAAGTATGTTCGCACGATCGCATTTGACGTTGTCCCGATCGCTGGTTCCATTGTCGATGACGGCAGCTATGAAACAGATGAGGAACAGAAACTTCGTAGAGAGAGTCAGAAGATTCTCGGCCTGCCGGATCTACTCGTTTCTGGTACCTGTGTTCGTGTTCCAGTCTTCACGGGACACTCACTCAGCATCAACGCTGAGTTCACGCAAGATATAACCCCAGTGCAAGCTCTCGAGGTGCTCGAAGGTGCGGCAGGTGTTGTGGTCACGGACGTTCCAACACCACTACAAGCAGCAGGGGCTGACCCCACATTCGTGGGTCGCATACGTCAAGATCAAAGTGCTCCTGGCAATAAGGGACTCGTGTTTTTTGTCAGCAATGACAACTTGCGCAAGGGAGCGGCACTCAATGCGGTGCAAATCGCGGAGCTACTGCTCTAACTGGTACCCAAAATTCTCGTAGTCGCGCGAATAGATCTGTGCAATCAAGTCTTTAGTATTTGACGTGAAATATTCTTGGGTACGCGTTCCCGCATGGGTCGACTTTTTGCAATAGAACTGCCCGTCAAGATCCGGAGTGCTGGTGAGACAGGCAACCTTGTCCCAGGAGTCATCGAGTTCCTCAAGTGGAATTATTGAATCGAATTTCACGATTCCAAAACCAATGTGATCGCTTTGCCTGCGCCAGTGCGGATCTTGATCGCGGGAGCCTTGATCCGCGATCACGGTGAGGAATTCCTCGAATGAAATCGTGTCCGCAGATTTACCGGCGAGCGCCGCGCTGATCTCCTCACTCTGCCGAAGGCCCTGAGTGATTTTTTCCAGATAACCGCTCAACGACCGAGTGCCAGGATTTCGAACGACGGTAAAGCGTTTAAAGTCCTTACCGGCGAAAGCTTCTTCGAGTAAATCACTGGGTAGTTGATACGGGCGAACATGTGCACCCGATTTAAGTCCGTTGTGTGGTTTGTCAAGGAACCGTTGGGCATGGGTCTCGTTCAGCCGAGCTCCCTCCAGCGCGCCGAGTGTTGCTTTCATAGTTCCACACCCAGCCTTGGGAACCTCCACGTAGACGTATTTGTGTACCAGCGAAATGTGCGTGTGGAAGTTGACCGAGCGCCAACCCATTGACTTGACGTATTCCCGGGTTGTTGGACCGAGGTCGCTGCGAGCGGGTCTGCGGTCAATCAACTTGTCGTCCACGACTGCATCTTTCCACTTCAGTGATTAACAGCAGTCCTCGGGAACTTCCTTCGTCATTCCATCGGATGTGTCGTCGGTGATTGCATAGAACTCCCAAGGCGCACCCGATGGGTCGTGAACCCAGACTTTGTCTTGCTTGGCATGGCAGCATTGGACGTCGATCTCTTCCTTTGCAACTAGTCCAGTGGTTCCCAAGTAGTCAATAATGTCGTGTACCTCGCCGGTGCTTGGAACTTCAACTCCCAGGTGATTGAGCGCTCCGGTCGTACCAGCTCCTCGCTCGTCTGGATTCTCAATCAGTACAAGTTTCAGGGGAGGGTTTTCGATCTGAAAGTTGGCGTAACCCGGTCGCACCTTGTGTGCTGGGGTTTTGAAGATCTGCGAATAGAATTCAATTGAATCGTTCAGATTTGCGACGTTGAGGGCTAGTTGAACTCTGGACATTGTGGGTGCCTTTCAGTATATTGAAGTTTATCAATATGAAGCATATTCAACGTATCGAAGTTTGTCAATACACTTTGTGAAGGGAAGTTCATGGCTGTTCAAGAAGTAGCGCAATGTTGTTCCGCAGGACTTAACTCTCCGCTCGAACCCGCCGACGCCGAGTTATTAGCAGGGCTTTTGAAAGCTGTGGCTCACCCGGCACGACTGCAACTACTCTCAATAATCTCCAGCGAAGGTGAGGCATGTGCTTGCGATCTCACCGCGCCAATTGGATTGAGTCAGCCGACGGTGAGTCATCACCTCAAGATTCTCACTGAGGCGGGCTTGATTGAGCGTGAACAGCGGGGCCAATGGGCTTGGTTTGCCGTGAACAAGAGCCGGATGAATGACATTAGTTCACTATTTCGAGTGCCGTAATTTCGCTGAGGTCAAACGAGTGCGTCAGCCCTGGCGGTCATCATAAAAAAATAGCTCCAGCAACTGGATGACTTGGACAAAAACCAGCCACGAACCGCTCATTTTGTCCAAACATCCCAGTTACTGGGAAAGTCGGTGGAGGTGGAGGTGGAGGAGGAGGGTCGGGGTGGCGGGATTCGAACCCACGGCCTCTTCGTCCCGAACGAAGCGCGCTACCAAGCTGCGCCACACCCCGTGGCAATTCCGCAAAGTCTAGCCCGCAAGGCCCATCAGGCGTGGGTTCGCTTCGAGAGTTGAGCACAAAAAGTTTGTCTCGTCAGTGATTGCAGGCCGCTACCGAGTCGGTGGGAGCGACCGGGCGCCCCCTATGAAAATCCAGTGAAGGGCGAGAAAACCCACTAGTCGGTGGATAATTCAGCTACTTTTGGTTGCCTGCTTGGTCACTTCGTCATTACAATGAAACATGGTCGTTTTTAGGGCTATAGCCATAGTGGCGGTCTTGGCGCTTGTGAGCGCGTCCGTTTCACTTCCTGGCGCAGCGGCGTCGAGCACTCGAACTCCGACGAAGGTGAGCCCGCCCGCTCAGCAATACGTAATGGCATTTCATGGCTGCAAGCCGGGCGCCGGGGATTGCAACAATCCTTCAAGTCACGAAGTCTATTTAGCGCAGAGCAATGACGGTGCATCATGGAGTTTGCTTCCAGGATGGGAGCCGCGAGATGGCTCAGTCCCAGACGTATTTAGGCGCGGAGACACGCTTTATGTGATTTCAACCGGCGGGGTGAGCCGACTGAATATGCAAACAGGGGACGTAACTCACGAAAAAGTCACAATAGAAGGTGGAGAAAATTACGTCGACCCCTCCCTGGCCCAATTACCGGATGGGCGGCTGGTGATGTTCTACCTTCCCGGAATCATGGGGCAGGATCCAGCTTCATGCGCCCCCGGAGAGGGATCGTGTACCAGGCAAATCAAGTCGGCGGTTGAAGTCCCGGGAAGCAACGGAACGGTGTTTCGCGCAGATTCTGGAGCGAGGGTTGCCGAGACGATTACGGGAGGGACGTTCAGCGATCCGGATATTTTCTTTAATGGGTCGGAGTGGGTTTTATATGTGTCGCGCGGGCCGTCCATAAATGCCTACACATCAGCGGACCTGCAAGGCACCTTTAGTTACCGTGGACCCGTCTCGCAAAGCCAAGGCGGGGTCGGTTCAGGCATACAGGCGTCCCCTGGAGTTGTGCAGACTTTTGCTCATGCATCAACGCGCGATTCCACCGTGATTGTGCGTGGGGAATCTGCAACCGGCACAACGCCGATCGCCACCTTTGCAACTGTCATCACAGGTCCATCCATTGGGCTGGGAAATTATGTGGCTAGCCCCGGAGTCGCCTTGAACACTCCGGGTATCACCTGTGGGCTATGTAATGCTTCTTCGTCAGCGCAGACAAGTACGGTCGTCAAGAAGCGGATCAAATGTGTTAAAGGGAACAAGACCAAATTCGTAAAAGGAGTCAAGCCTAAATGCCCGAAGGGATTCAAGAAGGTGGGCAAGACGGTGAAATTATGACAACTTCAGATTTTTACGCAAAACCAGAGGCTTCATGTAGCACTTCTATGTAGCTATTTGCTTGGAACGACCGGGCCGATCGACTTTGCGGCTTTGATACCGAACTCACCGCCACCAAGGTCTGCTCCGTAGTACATCAGCCATGACTTCTTGTTTAGCCGAACAATATCCGGATCCCCGCCTCCGGCGATTACTGATTTTTCACCCGTGAAGGAAATACCATTCTTGCTGGTTGAAACCAGAATTCCGTAAAAACTACCTCGGTCACCGGCGTAGTACAACGCGATTCTTCCACGGTCTATTACCGCGAAGGGATGTGAACCACCGTTAGCTAACGGTCCACTTCCTTGAGTTATGACCGGACCCATCTCCCACGTCAACATGTTTGAACTTGTTGCAGTTCGCATCACTCGAGGTGCCCGCTCTCCCGGCTTCTCGAGATTAGAGAAATAAGCTCGCCACTTACTCTTGTGACGGATCACGGTGATCCCACCGGGCTCAAAACCGGCCTGCTCAGTTGTGATAACTGGACCTTCAACGGTGAAAGTAGCGCCATTGTCGGTGGAGATTGCAGCGTTGATGTTGCCACTCGCAAGATAAAACAACCGCATGCTCTTACCTCCAAGTGAGATTACGCGCGGCTGACCAGCAGCAATGCCAGGTAGCGGAGGTCGTAGGTCGGCCACGAAGGATCGGCCCGTCCGTGAAGTGGACGTGGCGCTAAGTGTGCCGGGAAGGGTGTCCGTCGAGTTGACGAAAGCAAATAACTTGATCCGACCATTTGATAAGCGCACCGCTGACGCGTCCGCAACCTGCTTCGCGGTTGATCCGAATGTTGAGTCGCTGAGTACCGTGCCGACGGTCCGGAAATTTTTAGCCTTCTTCACGGTGCTAGTCGAAGCGGCGGGTTGTTGAGTTCCAGGAGCTTCGGGTTGGGGCATGGGGCCGTCCAGTACCCATTTTGACTGCTGGCATGTCATTGACGTTCCGCTGAACGCGGCAACGGATCCGTCGGGCGAACAGGAGTCGCCAGGATTTTGCGCTGCCATTACCGGCGACATCGTCATCTGTGCTAAGACCAGACTCGTCGCGACCACAATTTTCGAAAGTGGGTGCATGACTAAAAGTTAGCACCACGAACGGTGAAATACCACCCAACTAGGTTCTCGGGGCGCTGGACTGGAATTTAGTGTGCTCATGACCATTCCAGATGTGAGCTGCGTGGTTTAAGCGTGATCAAGGTTGCCTCGGGTGGGCACGCGAATCTAAAGGGTGCATAGCGCGAACAGCCAAGGCCCGCTGACACATGAAGTGCTGAACCCTGGTGTTGGGAAAGTCCACTTGCTCGTGCTGTGTCAAGGTCACAGTTGGTAACGAGAGCTCCGTATCCCGGCACACGCACCTGTCCACCATGCGTATGGCCGGCAAGGATCAGTTGAGCGTTGTCAGCGGCCATTGCGTCAAGTACCCGTAAATAGGGAGCATGGACCACGCCGAGGGTGAGATCTGCTTGTTCATTGAAACTATTCGTGATTCCGGCGTAGTCATCGCGGCCAATGTGAGGGTCGTCAACTCCCTTGACGCTGATCAACCGCCCGTTGACATTCCAGTCGACCTGAGTGTTCGTGAGATCCAGCCAACCGTTGTCGCTCATCCCGTGCGCAAGTGGCTCCCAGTCCAACATTGGGCGTGTGGGTGTAATTGTGCTGGGGCCAGAAAAGTATTTGAGTGGATTGATTGGTTTCGGCGAGTAGTAGTCGTTGCTGCCAAGGACGAAGGCGCCAGGGAGTTCCATGAGCGGCTCGAGTGCTCCGAGTGCACCTGGAACACCTTCTTTGTGGGAGAGGAAATCCCCGGTCGCAATGACCGCATCGGGACTGAGGGTGGCAAGGGAACGTACCCATTCGGATTTTGATTCCTGCCCGGGGACCATGTGTAAATCCGAAATATGGAGTAATCGAATGGGAGCTTGATGTGACCTCAGGACCGGGACTTCAACACGGCGCAGGGTGAACCTTTTTGTCTCGAGGTGGGCGTATGCCAAGGCACCTACGCCTGCCGCGGCGCCAACGGCGAACGCCTTTCCCACTGAAACCATGTGACCATGCTCCCACTGCATATGCACCAGTGGGACAATGCCCACATGTCAATCGACCTCAAAGCACGGCTTAAAGACGATTTAACCACTTCCATTAAGGCACGTGACGAACTCAGTTCGGCCACACTCCGCATGGTTTTGACCGCGATCACCAACGAAGAGGTTGCGGGTAAGGAAGCAAAGACATTGAGTGACGAGGAAATTTTGACAGTCCTTGCACGCGAAGGGAAAAAGCGCAGGGAAAGTGCTGTGGCATACACCGAAGCGAACCGCCCTGAACTGGCCGCACGTGAAAACGCCGAACTGGAAGTCATCTCAATGTATCTGCCTGAACAGTTAACTGACGCAGAACTTGAGGGGATTGTGAAAGCGGCCGCCAGTGAAGTTGCTGACAGTGGAGCAACAGGTGGCGCTGCAATGGGTGCTGTTATGAAAATTGTTCAACCACAGGTCAAGGGCCGCGCTGATGGCGGTGTAGTCGCTGCCATGGTCAGAGCAGCTCTAGGGAACTAAGTTGTCCACTGGATCAGCAGCAGGAGCTGGGTTTTCAAATACTTCATCTTCGACGGGTGCGGGCTCTGATCCTGGAACTTCCAATGAGTTGGGATCACTATTGTCGAAAGTTGTTTCGCCCTCAGGAATGAATATTTCCTCAAATGGCTCCGGTTCGGGCTCGGGAGCTACGTAGGGAGCCACGGTAAATTCGGTGCGCAAGTCAAAGTTTGCAATAGGCAGATCGGCTGAAGCAGCGAGCATGGACTCTTTCCAGATCGGTCCAGGAATTGTTCCGCCGTACACCTGTCGGTAGTAATTGCCGTTGATAGTGACGTCCTTCAGTGGGAATGCATACCCGCCACGTGGGTCACCAACCCACACGGCGGAGGCAACCTGAGGGGTGAAACCGGCAAACCACACGGCGGCTGATTCATTGGTTGTCCCAGTTTTGCCTGCGACAGGTCGGTCACCGAGGTTCATGGGTGCACCGGTCCGGCCGGGAATGTTTCCGTCAACTACGCCATTGAGCATTACGGTGACCCCGTCGGCGACAGAACGGTCGAGAACTTGCCGACAATCTCCATTCGGAACGTTGAGTTTTGCACCGTCACGGTCCCTAATTTCTAAAATGGGAACTGGTTCGCAGTAGCGGCCGTGGGCCGCAAACGTTGCATATGCATTGGCGAGGGAAAGTGGGGCGATTTCCATGGTTCCCAGCGTGAATGAGGGAACACGCAGCAGTGGATCACCATTGCCCAAGGTCACACCGAGTGATTCCGCGATGTCAACAGGGCGGCAAATCCCTGTTCTTTCTTCGATGGCCATGAAATAGGTATTTGTCGAATACGCGGTTGCTTGAGCCATGTTTAAGGTGCCGGAAGTGGTCGAGTTGCGAACGGTTACCGGGTCGTAGGGCACCCCTGTCTCACAGTTGCGAAAATTGTTGAAAGTGTTCGGGCTGGGAGAACTAATGTATTCATTTGGTGAGATCCCAGCTTCCAGTGCCGCTGCGAGTGTGAAGACCTTAAAGGTTGAACCGGCCTGCATCCCAATTGTTCCACCCATGCTCTGTGGCGCGTTGTAGTTGTAGGTTGTGCGTCCCTTCCCACTAGTTCCCCACTCGCGGTTCTGAGTCATTGCAATTATGTGTCCCGTGCCCGGTTGAACCATAGATATTGCTGCTGCTTTGCCACTTGGGTCGTCAATAGGAATAGTTGAGTTGACGATTTCAGTAACAGATTTTTGAACGGTCGGATCGAGCGTTGTTGTAATTGTGTAGCCACCCCGTCGAAGGAATGTTTCCCGTTCTTCCGGGGTTTCGCCGAATACGTCATTTTCCCGAATTGATTGCAGGACGTAGTCGCAGAAAAACGGTGCGTAGCTTGAGGTGCAACCATTGGAAACTTGGGTTGGGTTGAGTAGTGATTTCATGGGAATTTTCATTGCGCGATTGGCGTCGGCTTGTGAAACGTAACCCAGGTTAGCCATGCGACCGAGCACGACATTACGGCGTTCAGCCGAGAGTTCGGGATTACGAATCGGGTCATAGGAAGTGGGCCGCTGCACGATTCCCGCAAGGGTCGCGGCCTCCGCGAGGGTGAGGTTCGAGGCAGGTTTTGAAAAATAGCGACGTGAGGCCGCTTCAATGCCGTAAGCACCCGAGCCAAAATAGGCGATGTTTAGGTAGCGAGAAAGAATTTCACTTTTGGTAAAACGTTTTTCAAGCGCGAGTGCCAATCGGACTTCTTTGATCTTGCGGGCAGAGCTGTCACCGCGCGCTGCGTCGAGTTCTTCGGCACTCGTTGCCTGGTTCACGAGAACGTTCTTGATGTACTGCATTGTCAGTGTTGAAGCGCCCTCCGAGATCTCTCCCGAACTTGCATTTGACGCAGCAGCGCGGACTATTCCACGGAAGTCGACACCGTTGTGTTCCAAGAATCGGGCGTCTTCAACTGCAATCGTCGCCTGCCGCATTATCGGGGCGATACTGTCCAAGGGGACTTCAATTCGATTTTGGTAGTAAATCGTGGCCAAGACCGAGCCGTCAGCGGCAAGGATAACGCTGCGCTCGGGCAGCGGCGGAGTATTAAGTTCGTCGGGCAAGGACTCGAAATCTCTCACAACGTCGCGGGTGAGCACACCCAGACTGCCGGCGAATGGAATGAGCATCAGGCCGACCAGCGTGCCGGCGAGAACGGAAACACCCAAGATTGCCCCGAGACTGGCCACAATTCGGCCTATGCTTCGTCGTTCCCGTGGCATATTCATCAGACGACAAGGGTAGGTCAATCGTTCCCTTAATCCAAAGGCATCCCAGTTCACCCGATAAAAAGGGATTTTTCACCCACGCGATTATCCATTTATGAGAAAGTTCCCTGGGAAACTTTGTGACTTTATTCCCAATTTAAAAAACTATTGACTCTGCCTTCCGGTCGGAGCATAGTTCGGCGCAATAGGTGTGAATGGCGAATATGTCCTGGAGTCCAGCTTTGGGGGCAACTAAATGAGGAGTTTGCGAACATATGTCGATTGCAACGGAATGGGCTGTCAACGCAGCTTGCAGAAATACAGATCCAGATACGCTTTTTGTCCAAGGTGCGGCTCAGAATCGCGTCAAGGCCATTTGTCTGGGTTGTGACGTTCGAACCGAATGCCTCTCGGACGCATTGGACAACCGAGTCGAGTTCGGGGTCTGGGGTGGAATGACTGAGCGAGAGCGCAGAGCATTGCTTCGCCGAAGGCCAAATGTTAGTTCTTGGAAAACACTTCTCATGAGTGCTCAAGACGAGTACGAGCGCCAGTCATTTCTTAGCGCAACAGATCGAGCTTCCTAACTACCACTTTAACTCTTGGTTAGCCAGGGCTGCACCGATTTCGCGTAGCCCTGCGAGGTCATGCACGTCTTGGGACATGGCGGGTACGGGCTGAACTGGCACAGTGGGGTGCGCCGCGGTAAACCGCAGGGCCAAGTGCTTCTGCCTCTCTTTAATCTCCATGCGCTGGGCGTGTAGTTCAAGGAGCGAGGCGGTGAGATCCCCCGTACCTTCTGCTGTGAGTTTCTGTGCCGCAGCAAGAACTTGATCTTGGGTGAGTCCAGTTTCGGGCACCTCTTGCACCCGGTTAAGAATCAGTCCGCCAAGGGGCATTCCGTCTTGGTTCAGTCGCTCCACAAAATAGGAAGCCTCGCGAAGTGCATCGCGTTCGGGCGCGGCGACCACAATGAATTCGGTGCCAGAGTCCTTGAGGAGCGCATAGGTTGCATCCGCTCGTTCGCGGAAACCACCAAATGTTGTGTCAATGTCGGCTACAAAGTTACCAACATCGGCCAGGACCTGGGCCCCAAGCAACTTGCTCAATACGTTCGTGAAAATCCCAAATCCCATGGCTGCAATCCGACCGATTCCACGACCGGCTCCTCTGGCGGGTGCAGTAATGATTCGAATCAAGCGACCGTCGAGAAAGGACCCCAGCCGGGCAGGTGCATCCAAGAAGTCCAGAGCATTGCGACTGGGAGGTGTGTCCACAATTATCAGGTCCCACTCTGATTCGTCAGCGCGCAATTGACCGAGTTTTTCCATTGCCATGTATTCCTGGGTGCCGGCGAAAGAGGAGGAAAGCGCCTCGTAAAAGGGATTACTCAGAATCTTTTGTGCCCGCTCGGGGTCGCTATGCGACTCAACGACTTCGTCGAATGTGCGTTTCATGTCGAGCATCATCGCGCTTAAAGCGCCGTTAGAGATTCCAGGAACTGGTCGCGGGGTGTTATCAAGCTCTGTGAGGCCCATGGCTTGGGCGAGTCTGCGTGCCGGGTCGATAGTGAGAACGCAGACATTGCGTCCGAGTTCGGCCGCGCGAAGCCCCAATGCTGCCGCAGTCGTGGTTTTCCCGACACCACCTGAGCCAGTGCACACGATTATGTGCTTGTCCGGATTAGTAAGAATTGCGTCAATATTTAGTGTCACGCTAGTTTCCCTCACCGATTCCGCTGGCGTTCAAGATCGCGGCGAGTTCATATAGAGCACCAAGATCGATTCCACTGGACAGTAGCGGTAAGACAAATAGGGGCAAACCACTTTGGGTGAGCCGCTCAAGCTCGGTGACTTCCAAGTCAACTCGTTCAGCATGGTCGTTGGCCTCGGTGAGGAGAGCCTGAATCAACTCTGCTGTTGGTTTGAGACCCGCGGCAGCAAGTTCAGATTCGATTTCACTAGCGGGAAGATCGCCCGCGAGTGCCATTGCACGCCGCGGTGCATCGAGTTGTGGCGGTCGGGTCATGTTCACGAAAATTCCGCCAACGGGTAGTTCCGCTGCCTTGAGTTCAGCAATACCGTCGAGCGTTTCTTGGACCGGCATTTCTTCAAGCAGGGTCACAAGGTGGATCGCTGTTTGATCTGATGCGATCACGTTCATGACCGAATCTGCATGTGACTTGATCGGACCCACCTTTGCCAAACCGGAAACTTCGCCGTTAACGTTGAGAAACCGTGTGATGCGTCCCGTGGGAGGAGCATCGAGAATAACAAAATCGTACGCATTGTCTTGATTCTTCTCCTTGCGCTTAACTACCTCGCAGGCTTTCCCGGTAAGTAGTACGTCACGCAACCCCGGGGCAATAGTTGTTGCAAAGTCGACCGCGCCCATCTTGCTCAATGCGGATCCGGCCCGGCGCAGTTTGTAAAACATCTCGAGGTAGTCAAGGAGGGCATCTTCGGTGTCAACGGCAAGTGCCCAGACTTCCCCGCCTCCGGGAGCCACAGCAATTTTGCGTTCCTCGTAGGGCAATGGAGCTGTATCAAAGAGTTGGGCGATTCCTTGGCGACCTTCAACCTCCATGAGCAGGGCGCGATAACCACCTTTTGCTAGGGCAATTGCCAGAGCAGCCGCGAGAGTGGTCTTGCCGGTGCCCCCCTTACCGGATACGACATGAAGGGTTACCTCGGGCCAATGCTGCACTCGTTTACTTTACAGACCCCGCTGGCGTTACGCTCGGCCCATGACAACTTGGGAATACGTAACAGTGCCGCTCTTGATCCATGCCACAAAGCAAATTCTTGACACATGGGGACAGGATGGCTGGGAGCTTGTTCAGGTCGTGCCCGGTCCCAACCCCGACAACATGGTTGCCTATCTCAAGCGCCCACAAGGTTAAGAGGTACATCATGTCCGCAGTTGAAGATCGTCTTGCCGAACTAGGCCTTAGCGTCCCTGAAGTATCAGCGCCGGTGGCCGCTTATGTCCCCGCTGTGATCAGTGGACAGTACGTCTACACATCGGGTCAATTACCCATGGTCTCCGGAGCGCTCCAAGCAACAGGCCGGTTAGGTGCTGAAATCGAGGTTGATGAAGGCGCATCACTGGCCCAGATTTGTGCCCTGAACGCCATCGCTGCAGTCAAAAGCGTCATAGGAGATCTCGATCGAGTCGTTCAGGTTGTCCGAGTCACAGGCTTTGTTGCTTCGGCTTCCGACTTCACATCCCAGCCGGCGGTGATTAATGGTGCGAGCAACCTATTGGGAACCGCATTTGGCGGAGCCCATTCGCGCTCTGCGGTTGGTGTCGCTCAGTTGCCACTTGGAGCTCCCGTTGAGATCGACATGATTGTTGAGTTCAAGTAGCACGTGGAGATACTTCCGCTCACGCAACGAGTTGAGTCTGTTGCGCATGGTGACGGTCGGTGGGAAATTCCAGTAGCCCAGCCGGCTTCGACGGTTGTCATTGCTCGTCCCGCAAAACTTGGATTTGAAGTATTACTCCTACAACGCAGCTCCACTATGGCTTTTGCTCCACATATGGCGGTATTTCCCGGAGGCCGAGTTGACTCGTCCGACTACGAGCAAGCAGATCCCTTTATTGCGTGCGCTTACCGGGAAGTGCACGAAGAAGTGGGACTGAATCTTGGCGACCTGGTTCACCTTGATCATTGGATTACTCCTGAAGTTGAACCCATTCGCTACGACGTGCACTTCTATTTGGCAATCGTTGATGGAGATGTGGAAGGCGAGCTGGTGACAACCGAAGCGCACACGATGCTCTGGCTGACCCCGGCTGACGCATACTCGCGCTCACTTGATGGTTCACTGCCCATGCTTCGCCCCACCCAGGTAGCTCTCACGGAATTGAACCAGAACAGCAATGTGGAACAACTGCACCGATTCGCGTCCGATCGTATAGTTATTCCTCGATTGCCTAAGCCTGTTGTTGATTTGAACGGTGAGATTCGTTGGGATTTAGTCCACGGTGTGACCGGTGAACTCATTTCATTCGATGTTGGCAGAGCCAAGCAAGAAACAACTGGCTCCGATGAGTAAGGCACTTGCATGAATAGTGAGCAAAATCCGCCACCATGGCTGGGTGGAGTTATTTCCTCAGACATTAATTGTGTGCTTGCGCCCAACCCTTCCCCATGGACCCTTGAAGGCACCAATACCTACTTAATCGGTGCGGAAGGCGGGAAGCACGTGGTCGTTGATCCGGGTCCGGCAAATATTGGGCATCTGCAACGAATTTCACAGTTGGCACATGGACCCATTGAGGCAATTATTCTCACTCACGCTCACATTGACCACTCTGAAGGTGCTCCCGATTTGGCCGAGTTGGTTGGTGCTCCCGTAATTTCGAGTCGTGAAATTTCCGGGTTGGACTTAGGTTCAGTTGAACTTTCCATGCATCAAACTCCAGGACACAGTTCCGACAGCATCTGTATCACGGTGAGCACCCCAACTGGCGAGTATTTGCTGAGCGGCGACACCATTCTGGGTCGTGGAACAACGTTGGTTGCCCACCCAGACGGAGTATTAAGTGAATACTTTGACTCTTTACGATTACTCCGTGATCATTGCAATGAACAAGGAATCACAACTCTGCTGCCAGGTCACGGCCCAATTTCCCAGAGCCCTGTTGCATTAATTGATTTCTATGAACAACATCGAATCCAAAGACTTGACCACATTCGATCCGCGGTAGATCAAGGCAATGTTACGGTTGAATCGATTGTCGACGTCGTCTACTCAGATGTTGATCCAGCAGTCCGCGTTGCCGCAGAACTTACGGTGGCAGCTCAGTTGTTGTACTTGAATAGTGAGATAGTTAATTAGCGGGCTCGCTTGCCAAGCCTTTCAACGTCAAGAATCAGCACCTGACGGGACTCAAGTGAGATCCAGCCTCGTTGGGCGAAGTCAGCGAGAGCCTTGTTAACAGTCTCGCGAGATGCACCGACCAGTTGTGCTAGTTCTTCTTGGGTCATGTCGTGCGTAACGAGTAATCCACCCGGGATTAAGGTTCCAAATTTTTCACCCAGTTCCATGAGTGCTTTTGCAACCCGCCCCGGAACGTCACTGAATACAAGGTCTGCCATTGCTTCATTTGTGCGACGCAATCTGCGGGCGAGTGCCTGAAGCAGTGCTGCGGCGACCTCGGGTCGACCTGCAAGCCACGGCATGAGTTGAGTGTTTCCCAGACTCAACACACGGGCTTGGGTCAGGGCAGTCGCGGTTGCGGCACGCAGGCCTGGGTCAAACAGACTAAGTTCCCCAAACATTTCGCCCGGACCAAGGACCGCCATGAGTGACTCCCGCCCGTCCGTGGAGGCATGGCCCAGCTTCACTTTTCCTTCGAGGATGAGAAACAGGTGGTCTCCAAATTCGCCCTCGTGGAATAGGATTTCTCCTTTTGCGACAATCTGTTCGGTGAGTGATTCCATGAGGGCTTGGGCGCCCTCCTGGTCTAAAGATGCAAAAAGTGGGGACTGATGCAAAACAGACTCCATGTGTACCCCTTTCGCCAAAGATTGTTACCGGAAATGAACTTGGTTCTCCCCGCTAAGGGCACTTTATTGGATCGTGCTGAAACCCGCCTTAGGTCGGGGGGCGACTAAGCATTTGCCGGGAATTAACCTAGGACGGTGCCAGCCACTAAGTCCACAACCCCAACGTCAATTCTTCTTGATCCTGTTTTGGTCAAGCAGGCTCGGTGGATTTTCCGAGAATTGGCCAGGACCTACCCGGATGCCGGACCTGAGTTGGACTTCACCTCACCACTTGAACTACTCGTCGCCACGATTCTCAGCGCCCAATGCACAGACCGACGGGTCAACGCAGTCACCCCGAGTCTTTTCACCAGGTATCCGGAGGCCGCGAACTACGCAGCAGCCAACCAAGAAGAACTCGAAGAGTTGATTCGCCCGACGGGCTTTTATCGAAATAAGGCAACAACCCTGATTGGAATGGGAGCCAAGCTAGAGACTGAGTTTGGTGGCGAAGTCCCGAGAACAGTGGAAGAGTTGGTGTGCTTGCCTGGCGTTGGTCGTAAGACCGCCTTCGTTGTGTTGGGGAATGCATATGGATTGCCCGGAATCACAATTGATACGCATTTCGGGAGATTGGCCCGCAGATTCGGTTGGACCGTGAATACTGATCCGGTCAAGATTGAGCGAGACATTGAGCGACTCTTTCCAGCAAAAGACTGGACGCAACTTTCACATCTTGTTTTGTGGCATGGCAGGAGGGTCTGTCATGCTAGAAAACCTGCATGCGGAGCTTGCACGATTGCAAAAAAATGCCCGGCTTTCGGTGAAGGCCCCACTGACCCTGACGAAGCACAGAAACTTGTCAAATCGCAGGGTCGCGCATGAAACTCGGCCTACAGCTTCGAAAGAGTGTTTTATTGATTAGCGCTGGATTAATGCTCACCGGCTGTGCAAGCAACGAGACCGCTGGCGAATTAGTTGAGACGACGACTCCAATCAGCGCGGAGACTCAGAAGGGTGAATTGGATCGCGACGCCGAGTTGCTTGCGCTTATGCGAGAAGTGGACCTCGACCCGTGCCCTGCAGAGGTACCGAACCCTGATGCAGCAATTCCTGGTTTGCCTGACCAAGATTTTGACTGTCTGGGTGATACATCGGTGATCTCGCTTGCCCAAGTTCGTGGAATGCCGATGATTGTTAACGTCTGGGCGTCCTGGTGTCCACCGTGTATTGAAGAATTGCCATTACTTGCACAAGCATCCCGTGACCTCAAAGGCAAAGCCGATTTCATTGGTATCAATATTGAAGATGACCCGACGAAAGCACTCCAATTAATGCAGGATTTCGATATCTCCTACCCATCTGTTTATGACCGCACCGGAGATACTCGTGCCCCGCTGAATATCCCGGGACCACCCGTTACCTACTTTGTCTCGCCAGAAGGCGTGATCATGGGTCGCTGGGACGGTTCAATTCCTAACGACCAAACTTTCGACGCTCTGCTTTCGCAGTACTTAGGAATAACCAGATGACCTGGTCAACCCGCGGAACGCTTATGCCCGGGTCAACGGACTCCCTGCCCACTTGGCTAGATCCGGTGGCGCGTGCGGTGGACGGAATTGAAGCGTCAAAGCTCACGCAATTCATTCCAACTGCTGGGGTGGGTGTTCACTCGGCCGTGCTCGTATTGTTTGGCGACCAAGAAGACATTCTCCTTATCGAACGTGCCACGGACAATAGCTTGCACAGTGGGCAGCCTGCATTCCCTGGCGGGCGAGTCGAGGCCACCGATCAATCAAGTTCAGATGCAGCCCTACGAGAAGCACAGGAAGAAACTGGATTGAATCCCGTAGGAGTTACGCCATTCGCGCAACTTCCAGATCTGTGGATCCCGATCAGTAATTATGTGGTGTCACCGATTCTCGGCTGGTGGCATAGCCCATCCGATGTGTACGCGCGGGACTCGAATGAAGTGGCCAGTGTTCACAGGATTCCCATTTCCGAATTCATTAATCCTGATAATCGGGTCCGGATTCGACATCCGTCTGGCTATATGGGCGACGCTTTTGAGGTAAATAATCTTCTGGTGTGGGGATTTACGGGGGGTCTTTTATCAACACTGTTTGAACTTTCAGGCTGGAGTATTCCTTGGGACCGCGATCGAGTGGTTCCTGTATGAAAAGTACATTCTCCCGCGGAGTACGGAAGTGAATACGGTTGACTGGATCTTGATTGGGGCCCTCCTGATTTTCGCCTGGGCTGGTTGGCGTCAAGGATTTGTAGCAGGAGTTCTGAGTTTCGCCGGTTTCTTGGGCGGTGGAATTGCGGCATTGATGTGGCTCCCAAGTGTTATTAAGTCATTCGTTTCAGATCAGACCATCTCGGTGATTGTTCTAGGTGTCGCAGTCCTTGCGAGTGCGATCTTGGGTCAAGTCTTGTTTTCTATTTTGGGTCGTCGATTGCGAGAGAGTTTGACCTGGAGGCCAGTAAAATTTGTTGATTCATTTGCAGGATCTGCGCTTAATGTTTTAGCCTTCGCCTTGGTGGGCTGGGTAATTGCAAGTGTGCTTGTGTTTTTGCCAAGCAACTCGATAGCCGGTCAAGTTGGTACTTCGCAGGTGTTGTCAACCCTTGACTCTCTGGTTCCCAATCAGGCCCGGGCAATATTTAGGAACGTCAGCACGCTGGTGGGTCAAACTGGAATTCCTAGAATCGTGAGTGGATTTGGACAAGATCCATCAACTGAAGTGGCTGAACCGGATGTAGAAATCTCGCCAGATGTCCTTCCTGTGATCAAGACTTTCACAGTTCGGTTAACGGGAGATGCAGAGCAATGTAATCAAAGTGTTTCCGGGTCCGGCTTTTACTTTGCGCCAGGACGGTTGTTAACGAATGCACACGTGGTTGCGGGAGTTAGCGACCTACAGGTGCGACTTGAGGGTTTCGCAAAGTCGGTGCCTGGAAAAGTGATTTATTTTGATCCGCAAAAAGACGTCGCTGTGATTGCAACGCGGGTGCTCAAAACCCGTGTTGCTCTGTTCGCAAAGGGCAGAGGTGCAGTCGGGGAAAACGCTGCAGTTGCTGGATTTCCTGGAGGTAATGGTTTGATTGCAACCCCGGCTCGAATCAGTGGAGTTCTCAGTGCGCGGGGTGAAAATATTTATGGTGACATTGGTGTTGAGCGCAAGGTCTACTCGCTTCGTTCCCGCGTAATTCCAGGAAACAGTGGGGGTCCATTAGTCAATCAAGACGGTCAAGTTCTTGGTTTAGTCTTTGGATCCAACACTGATTCGGATATCGGCTATGCACTGACAAATAGTGAACTGCGGGAAGCTATTGCGGCCAGTGATTCGTGGACAAAAAACCTTGGATCAGTTGACACGGGGAGTTGCGAACTCCGAGACTGATCATGGCCCTAATTTTGCAGATCCGCTTGCACGTCAAACCACACGAAATCGAACGGAGGTGGAGAGTGGTTTCTTGCTTGAAGGCCGATGCGGCAGTTCTTGGTCCACTCTGGACCGCTGAATAATCTAGTTCCGCTCAGGCTTGATCAAGTGTGCGCAGTGCTCTGGTGCCCAACGTAAGAACACTGCCCACCACCACCAGCGCAGTAAGGATGGGGTAGACGGCTTTAACGCCAATGCCGTCGATCGCGAACCCGGTCACCAGCATTGCAATTGGAGGGAATGAGTAAAAGAGTGAAAGTTCAATTGCAAAAACCCGACCCTGTAGATCAGCGGGAACGCGAGTTTGAACGAGTGAGTTGATCAGAGGGTTCATGGGTCCCCAAGCCAGGCCGAGTAGAAAACCAAAACCTGCCAAGATGGGGAGCGGCGGCAGTAGCGACATAGGAATAAGTGCTGCCGCGGTTCCGATAAGAACCATGCGAGCAATTGTCTTGTAGCTAAATCTCCTTCTAAGCGTTCCGTAGAGGAATGCACCAACCACTCCACCGCCAGCCATCGCTGAAATCACTATTCCTAGGCCCATTGCGTTATCGGTGGACTCGAAATATACGGGGAGAACCAGACCCTCCGTTGGTAGATAGACACCCGCAAGAAAGATCATGGCGATCGTGATTGTTCGCAGGTAGGGGTCCCGCCAAAGCACCGTGAACCCTTGGGTTGCTTCATGCCAAAAACTGTGACTCGATTGCTCAGGTAATGCAGCCTTGGCTGCGCGAGCGTCTTGACCCGCGTCCCGAATCCGCAAGGCGAGAATGCACAGTGCCGCTACGACGAACAGGACCGCCGGTATCCAGAATGAATTGAGTGTGCCAAAAGCTGCAATTGACAGTGCCCCAATGAGAGGACCAAGAGTAAAGCCAAGGGCGAATAGCCCCTCATACACACCATTAAGTTCATCGCGATTGATCTTTGCCGCTGCTGCTACGTCGGGAATAATTGATTTTCGTGCGGTATATCCGGCTGGATCAATAACCGCTCCCAAAACTGCAAGTGCAAGAATTAGGCTGAAAGTTAAGTCGGTGAAGAGGGCTAACACTGGGAAGGCGACAACGGAAATCGCCGAGGCCAAGTCGGTAATAATACTGAGCTGGCGTCTGCCGAATCGGTCGACCGCGTACCCGACCAGCGGTGTGACGAATAGTGCAGGAAGGGCTGAAAGTGCGGCGACGATTCCAGCTGCAGAGGCAAGACCGGTGTTATTCAACACCAGCCAAGGGATCGTGACCATGACAATTCCATTACCGACTGATGAAGCAATGTTTGCACTTTGCAGCAAAACAACCTGGCGAGTGAAGTACTGTTTTGCGGCCAATTAAAGTTCGCCGACTTCAAGTGACTGAATTACTTGCTTCGCACGCTCACGAATCTCTTCGAGGTCATCGCGTTGCGCAGCGGCTGCGACAGGTCTTGACATACGGTGATTCGATGCAAAATGTTCGCTGTTTCGGTCAAGATAGTCCCAGTACAAGGTGGTGAAAGGGCATGCATCTTCACCGGTTCGTTTTTTTGGATCAAAAGCACAACTGCCGCAGTAGTTACTCATTCGTGAAATATATGCACCGCCAGCGATATATGGCTTGGTCATCATGGCACCGCCATCTGCGTGCATTCCCATCCCGATCACATTGGGCACCATGACCCAGTCGGCCGCGTCAATGAAACTCACGCGCATCCAATTCAGTAATTCTTGCGGTTTAATGCCGACCAGTTGGGCCAGGTTGCTCACAAGCATTAGACGTGGAATGTGATGTACCCACGCCCTTTTTTTGACATCGGAAATTATTGAGCCCATGCAGTTCATTTGTGTCGCTTGAGGGTCTTCGAATAGGGGTAAGAGCTTTCGATCCGAACCCAGGGAATTTTCTTCTCGGTACGTGTCGGGAAAGTGCCAGTAGATTCGATTGATGTATTCGCGCCAACCGATAACTTGACGAACGAATCCTTCGATACTGGATAGAGGAATGCCACCTTCGTCGTATCTCTTGATTGCGGCTTGGACTACTTCACCCGGATGAAGAAGCCCAACGTTTAGGTAGGGACTAAGCAGGGAATGGTTGACTGTCCAGGTATCCGTCGGCATCGCGTCCTCGTAGGGACCAAAGTCAGCGAGGGAATGCTCGAGGAAGTATTCGAGTTGCATGAGGGCTCCGGCACGAGTGGTGGCCCACGTTCCATCAGGATGGTCACCCCATGTGTCGTAGTCACGTAGTCGATCCCGCACTTGGAGGTCGATTGAGTCCAGGTCAAAGTGCAAAGGGTCTGGCCACGGGTGTGCAGGCTGCCCCTTCTTGGGGCGCGGCGGAGGAAGTCTGTTGTCTTGATCAAAGTTCCACTGACCGCCGATTGGTTGATCGCCATCCATCAGAATATTTAGACGCTTGCGTTGCCAACGGTAAAAATACTCCATAGTTAATGACTTATAGCCACTTGACCATTGTGTGAATTGCTCTTGTGTGGTTAAGAAATTATTGTTGGGAAACAATTCAATGTTGAGTGAATTGAGAATTCTTAACATTGAGCGCGAACTAGGACTCGTACTGACTACCGGGACCCCAGGATGTGCAGCGGTAAGTTCAGCAATCCCAGTGTGAATGTTTGCCGCTTGAATTGTCGTAACGTGAAAACCGTCGTCCTGAAGTTCAGTGGCCAAGTGTTGGGCACATGAGAGCATGAAGAACAGTCTCTGGGCATGCCAACGCCGTGCATTGATCATGTCTTCGCTTTCAATGAAAACAATGTGGTCAGTTGCTGGGTGGGCAGTGCCAAGTGCCCCGTGTGATCGAGACAGCTGATCAAATGTAACGAGGATTAATCGTTTGGGAGACTTCACGAACCCAGCATTCCGGTAAAGAAGGAATTAAGCTCAATGGGATTGATCTCTATAGGGCGGAAGGGTGTTGATTCAAGGGTTTCTAATGCTCGCACGGACAAAGCCTTTGCTCCGATCTCGTTGCCGCGTGCCTGGTGGGTGAGCGCTGCACCCATTTGCGCGCATGCTCGCCAAAAGTCCCGTTCTACTGCTGGTGCGCAGCGCCACCTTTGCTCGGCGACTTCATGGACGTGAAATGGCAAACCCTGTGCGCGGTACCCGGTTATTTCGCTCCATGCCTGTTGCGTCGAAATAGCAGCTCGTTCTGGAACTTGAGGGAAAGTATCCGTTGCGATCCGCTCCCCACGCAATGGCCGTCCGAGTCGATCGCGTGCTTGCATGTGGGAATTCGTTATCGCGTTCATTATTGTGTTGCGTACTTCCGCAACCAGGGGAGGAGGAGGTCAGCAAAGGCGCGTGGATTTTCTTCATGCGGAAAATGGCCGGTGGGCATTAACTCGCGGGCATAATCTCCGTCCACCATCGACGAGTTGTCAATTTCATCACTTGAAATCATGGGGTCGTATTCACCGAAAATATCGAGAACGGGTGCAGCAATCGGTCGGGCAAGTGACTCCTGGAACCTGCGACCATCACTTCGGTAAAGCGATCGAATTGCCCAGCGGTGAAATTCGATCGCCGTGTGCGCTGTTGGCCAGTTTTGGTAAGCGGCTTGGAAAGTGCTGCGGACTTCCGGGCTTAACCAGGAAGGATCATGTGAGAATTTTTCAAAGAATCGGCCGATATTGACCCCACTGTTTTTCGTGTAGTACCGCTCGGGAACAAATGGCAATTGGAGTCTGGCCAAGTAGGTGAATCCCGAGCGCTGGGCGCTGTTGCGAAGTAGCGAGTTTCGCAAGACTTTTGGGTGTGCACCGGTCACACTCACGAGCGCGGTCACTGCTTCGGGGCTTTGCGCCGCCATGGTCCATCCGATTACCGAGCCAATTCCGTGCCCAATGACTGTTGCTCGCACCTCACCCAATGAGCGAATTACGCTTACGCAGTCACGCGCCAGTGTCGTCGGGTCGTATCCCTGTGGAGGGTGATCTGAACCACCGTAACCGCGCAGATCCATGGCGATAACTCGATAGCCAGACTCGGCCAGTGGCGCAATGAGTTCGCGCCACGTCCACCAGAAACTGGGGAAACCGTGCAAGAGCAGAATGGCAGGGCCAGATCCCATTTCGACAACGTGAAAACGCGCACCATTTGCCGAAACATTGCGGTGGTTCCAAGGACCGGGTGTCGCGATTGCCGCGTCAGGTGTGGTCACGAACGGGTGTTTATTTGCCGAGAGCAGAAAGAGTTTCGGAAGTCTTTTTCCATTCAGCGCTTGCTAGGGCCGGGGCCTTGACATCCTTGCTCTTTGCTTTGATTACGAGTCCCAGAGTTCCGGCCGCGAGGAAAAGTAGCGCAGCAACAATTAAGAAACCAGCCCAAACAGGAAGCCCGAGTGCGACTAAGGCGTAGGCGACCGTGATCAGAATAAACAGGCCGCCGATTGACAATAGCGAGATCGCGATAGCGGCAAGGAGCGAAATCTGACCAATAACTTTGCTGGAGGTAGAAAGTTCGGTGGTCGTTAGGTTTACCTGTGCGGTAAGAAGTCGTTTGCCGTCGGTGATCGTATTCGCAAATAGTTGCTTCAAGCTCTGCTGCTGAGACTGCGATGACACTTTGTACCCCTTCCCAAACCACGTCTGAGTCTGAAGGCTACCGCGGATCAGGGCTTGATTGCGGGTCACCCTGCTGATACACGTCTGGAATACCGTCGTTGTTGCTGTCGGCATCCTCGATCAAAGCCAACCGGGCGTAGTGCCTACCCCGTGAGAGCAGCATGAAGGCTGCGATCACGGCCGCAATTACGGAAGCAGCAAGAACCGCAATCTTTGCGCTCTCCAAGTAAAGCTCGTTATCCGCGTAGCCCAGTTCGCTGATGAGAAGTGCCACGGTGAAACCGACGCCGGCCAAGAAACCGACAGCCGTGACGTCACGCCAAGCAATCCCAGGGCTCAAACTTGCGCGAGTGAATCGGGCCATGATCCACGCCATGCCAACAATTCCAATTGGCTTTCCAAGCACCAAGCCGATCATGATTCCCAGTGCGATGGGTGATTGAAGTGGTTCAATGATTCCGGTGGCTCGCAAATCAACCCCAGCGGCAAAGAGTGCAAATACTGGAATAGCGAAGCCGGCACTGATCGGGTGAATAATGTGAATCAAGTTGTCCGCGGGCGACTTTTTCTCGCCGGGATCCAAGCGGACGCGGGTTAGGAATCCGAATGCCACACCAGCGACCGTTGCGTGAACACCGCTCTTATAACACAAGTACCAACCGATGATCACGAGTGGAATGTAAATAATCGGAGAAGAGATTCGGTACTTCTGCAATAGCCAGTAGGCGAGAAGCGTGCCTAAGAATCCAGCAAACCAGAGCATGGCGAATTTATCTGAGTAAAAGATCGCGATAACGCTAATTGCGCCAAGGTCGTCGACTACCGCTAATGTGAGGAGAAATGCGCGCAATGCGACCGGAAGCTTGCGACCAAATACAGCTAAAACGGCTAGCGCGAACGCAATATCGGTCGCCATGGGGATTCCCCAGCCTCGCGTTGAACCGTCGGGCATCATGAGATTCACGATCACGTAAAAAAGCGCTGGTACGACCATGCCGCCGATAGCTGCTGCTGCGGGAACAATTGCCTGTGCGGGCTTAGAGAGTGATCCGAGAACTAGTTCATGTTTGAGTTCAAGACCCACAACAAAGAAGAAGATTGCTAGTAGGGCGTCCGCTGCCCAGACGCCCAGTGTGAGATTCAAGCCAAGGTCGGCGGGCCCAATCTTGTAGTCAACCATGTTGAAATAGCTGTCACCCCAAGGGGAGTTTGCCCACACGAGAGCCAAAACAGCCGCGAAAAGCAGGATGCCGCCGCCAACAGTTTCATTGCGCAGCTGACTGAGAAGCCATCCCCGTTCACCAAGACTCGGACGCGACAGGATCTCATTGTTGACCATGGAAGCACTCTACTAAAGACCAATTGAGCAGGTTGGTTAGCGCATTTAGCGGTTGGAGATTAATTGTCGGAACTCGAAGCCTCAAGGCCAGCTGAAATCAGATTCATTACGGCAGGGTCAGCGAGTGTTGTTGAGTCACCAATATTGCGGTGTTCTGCAACGTCTTGCAGTAGCCGCCGCAAGATTTTTCCAGATCGGGTCTTGGGCAACTCCGGGACGATCATGATTTGGCGTGGTTTAGCAATTGGCCCGATTTCTGTCGCGACATGGTTACGGAGTTCCTTTACCAATTCTGTGCCGTCAGCACCGTCCATGCCGGATCGCAGAATCACGAAAGCAACAATTGCCTGTCCGGTCGTGTCGTCGGATGCCCCAACCACCGCAGCCTCGGCGACGCTTGAGTGAGATACCAACGCTGACTCGACTTCTGTAGTTGAGATTCGGTGACCGGAAACATTCATGACGTCGTCTACCCGACCCAGTAGCCAAATTGCGCCGTCGTCGTCAAATTTTGCGCCGTCGCCTGCGAAATAGTATTGAGGCCACTTGGACCAATACGTGTCGACAAACCTTTGGTCGTCTCCCCAAATCCCACGCAGCATCCCTGGCCATGGTTGCGTGAGCACCAGAAAACCACCATGTCCGTCGCCGAGTTCAGTTCCTTGTTCGTCAACGATTGCTAGGCCAATGCCAGGAAGTGCTCGCATCGCGGAGCCGGGCTTCGTTGCCGTAACACTGGGAATCGGGGAGATCATTATCCCTCCCGTTTCTGTTTGCCACCATGTGTCAACGATCGGACAATTGCTCCCGCCGATTACTTCGCGGTACCACATCCAAGCTTCGGGGTTGATCGGTTCACCGACTGATCCAAGGAGTCGAAGCGAACTCAAATCATGTGAGCCTGGTAATTCGTCACCCCACTTCATGAATGTTCGAATCGCTGTCGGTGCCGTGTACAAAGTGGTTACTCCGTGCCGTTCAACAATGTCCCACCAACGGTCTTTACCCGGTGTGTCTGGCGTTCCCTCGTAGATCACCTGTGTGACGCGGTTGGCAAGTGGTCCGTAAACAATGTAGGAGTGTCCGGTCACCCAACCAATGTCGGCGGTGCACCAGTAAACGTCTGAATCGGGCTTGAGGTCAAACACAACTCGATGCGTGTACGCGACCTGAGTCAGGTACCCACCCGTTGTGTGCAGAATTCCTTTCGGTTTGCCAGTGGTTCCTGAGGTATACAAAATAAACAGTGGGTGCTCGGAATCAAATGCGAGCGGCGTGTGTTCCTCGGATTGTTGATCAACGAACTCATGCCACCACACGTCTTTTTCGCCCCAGGTCACGTCATTGCCGCAGCGCTTAACAACCACAACATTATTTACCGATGGACAGGCGGCAACGGCTTCGTCTACGGCGGGCTTCAATGCCATGACGCTTCCCCGACGATTCTGTCCGTCCGCTGTGATTACTAGCTTTGCCTGAGCATCTTGAATTCGGCTGCGAAGTGCTTCTGCGCTGAAGCCAGCGAAGACAACCGAATGCGCAGCCCCGACTCGAGCGCATGCGAGCATGGCGACAACAGCTTCGGGGATCATGGGCATGTAGATCGCAACTCGGTCACCCGCGGTTACTCCAAGCTCTTGGAGTGCATTAGCGGCCTTGGAAACTTCCCCCATGAGTTCCCGGTAGGTGATGTTGCGCTGGTCACCAGGTTCACCCTCGAACCGAATTGCGACCTGGTCTCCGAAACCTGCATGAACATGACGGTCAACACAGTTGTAGGCAACGTTGAGTGTGCCACCGACAAACCACTTAGCAAAGGGAGCGTCGGACCAATCGAGGACTTCAGTGAAGTCCGTGTCCCAATCAAGTTCACGGGCCTGCTGTTCCCAGAATCCGAGCCGGTCTGCATCTGCCTGTGTGTAAAGGTCTGCCGTTATGTTGGAATTTTCGGCGAACTCGGTGCTCGGGGGGAAGGTCCGGTTTTCGCGAAGCAGATTGTCGAGGGTTTCGTGGTCTTCGGACATTTCGGTGGGCCTCCCTTACATTGCGTGGGTTTAATCTATCCAAATTGCGTTGCGGGAAAGTAGGGGATTCGAAAATCGAAGGCGCTGGCATGAAGGTTTTAGCAATATGTACCGTTGGACCATGACCACCCCACCCCTTGAATTAGTTGCCGGTTGGGGCCAGGTTCAACAGTTCACAAATGCGGCAAGAGCCGATATAGACGAAGTGCTCTGGCGGAGGGATATCCGTGCTGCCTCAACCCAGGTAGCCAAGTCTTCGATCGCGCGAGGCGGAGCAGACTCGGCGGCACTCGAGGGCGCAGACCTTGTCGGCGTTGAGCAGTCACCCATGGGAAAAGTGCTTGCCGCGAGTTTGGCAGCAACAGTGGAAGCCCCGAAATTTAATGACATTTGGATGCGTGCGCCACTTCAAGTCATAACCGGACTGCACACCCTTGTTGCAAAAGAGTTTCTTCCCCGAGAACAGTTAGCTCGACCTAGATTGGATCAGAGTGCTGACGACCCCCTGCATATTGGCGGGCTCCCTGAGCACACTGAGGTCCCAAGTGCACTCATGCGACTGTCCCAGCAGTGCTCAGCCACGAAAATTCCAGCCGTAATCGAAGCCGGCTACGTGCACGGTGAAATCATGCGATTGCGTCCATTTACCTGGGGTTCAGGGCTGGTCGCCCGAGCAGCCGTGCGTACCGTTCTCAGTGCCAGAAGTCTTGACCCGTCAAACTTCACCATCCCAGAAAACGGAATGTTTGAGTCAACTCGAACCGCGTATGTGAACGCCATTAGAGATTTTGCCACAGGCACTCAAGAAGGAATTGAAAGTTACTTCGCGTGGTTCTCAGCCAGCCTTGGGCTTGGTGCGAGAGCTGTTGTTCTCGAGTAGGTCGAGCAATGGAAAGTTGATAAAAATGTTGCTTAAGTTCGGAGGCCGCGCTTGCGGGCATACCAGGCGATTCCCAGGGCAACTGCACCGATTGCGACACCAGCACCGGTGGCTACCGCTTGCTTCTTTTCAGCTCTAGATTGCATTGCAACAGGTTTTTTGAAATCCAGAATGGTCCAGCCCTTTTCCTGAGCGACCGATCGAAGTTCACTGTCTGGATTGACCGCGAAGGGGTTGCCCACAATTTCCAGCATCGGAATATCAGTTTGGGAATCTGAATACGCGAAACACTCACCTAGGGCATAGCCGTATTCCTCGGCGAGGGTGAACATGGCTTCGGCCTTACCCTCGCCATAGGCGTAAAAAATAATTTCTCCGGTGTAGTGGCCGTCTTCGATTGCGACTTGGGTGCCAATTGCAAGGTCTGCACCCAACCTAGCTGCAATCGGTTCAACAACTTCGGTGCCAGAAGAAGAAATAACAATTACATGATGCCCTTGGGCCTTGTGCTCAGCGATCAGGTCAATCGCCTCTTGGTAAATCAATGGGTCAATAATCGTGTCAAGAGTTTCGCTGACAATCGTTTGGACTTTCTCAACATCCCAGCCGGTGACGAGTTCGGACATGTATTTGCGCATAACTTCCATTTGATCGTGATCAGCGCCCGAAGCTAAGAACATGAATTGGGCGTAGGCGCTTCGCATAACGTCGGCGCGACCGATCAGGCCTTCCTTGTAGAAAGGTTTGGCGAACACGAAAGAACTTGATTTAGCCAAAATTGTCTTATCAAGATCAAAAAACGCGGCCACGGGCATGCCTAAAGGTAGCGCATAACCTGAGTTGTCCACAGCCTTGAAAATCACTATTAACAAATCGAGTGTGATGTCGTTGAGTTAAGGCATGTCGCAGTCACCAGAAGTTTTGCTCATTACTTTGAACCATGAAGTCATTAATTACGTATCAGAGGTAGTTGACCCGCTGGGAATTCAACTACAAGTAGTTGGATCACCACTCGTGTCTCGTGAGACTTGGGAGGCAGCGCCCTTCGTGCTGGTCGGGTCAGACCTTGCGGGAGTGTGCGTTGAGAATCGCGTACCTCGTCGCGCTCACTTGGTCGTGGTGCACGCGCAACTCGAAAGTGAAAGTGAAAAGCAAAGTGGAGTTGAACAAGGGTCGGCGAGTGAGCGCGATATTTGGCGCCATGCCGTCGCGTTGGGTGCCGAGAATGTTTTAGAACTACCGAACGCCAATTTTTGGTTAGCAGACGCACTCTCCGAGTTTGCCGTCCGAGAATCGATTTCCGGGGCCGCTATCAGCAACGTAATTTCCGTTGTGGGAGGTAGTGGCGGGGCTGGAGCATCAACTTTCGCGGTAACCCTCGCAGCGGCAGCCGTTGCACAAGGATTGACTTCGGTACTGGTTGACCTCGATCAGTTTGGCGGCGGTATCGACTTGATCCTTGGTGCTGAGGAAGTTTCGGGGACACGGTGGCCAGACATCGATTCAGGCGCAGGACGTATTGCCGGTGAAACCTTGTCTACGGCACTCCCTCGATCCAATGGCGTGGCATTCCTTTCCCAAAGTAGAACGGCTCCGAGTGAGTTGGGAATAGAAGTTGTGGCGGCGGTAGTTGACGCCGCTAAGCGTGCATTCGACGTTGTGATACTTGACCTTCCACGCGGTGCTAGCGGCTGCAATGAACTCCTGCTCGGGCAAAGTTTCATGACGTGCATCGTCGCACGAAACCACGTGCGTCCGATTGCAGCGAGTATCGCCTTGGCGCAATGGGTTAAGAGAATCGGGAGTGAAGTCCGCTACGTCTTGATCAGCGACTCGAAAGGGCTTGGCTTGCCAGACGTATGTGGTGCCCTAGGCAATCCGAACTTAACTGAAATCGCTTTCATGCCTGCCATGACAACACGAGCCGATGAAGGTGATCCGCCAGGAACAAACTCCGGGTATCGGGACGTGTGTCGGGCATTACTGGGTGAATTGTTCAAGAAGAGTGCAAAGAAAGTGGCATGAACCAAGCATTGGCGAATCGAGTTCGCAATCGTTTGATTTCATCCAATTTGACGGCTTCCCGTTCACATGTCCTTGGTGCATTGCGCGAAGAAGGAGTTGTAATCAGCGAAGAGGCCGTTGATGAACTGGCATTAGTACTTGATCGAGAGTTCAACGGTGCGGGAGTCTTGCAACCACTGTTGGAAGAGCAAGGGGTCACCGATGTCTTAGTCAATGGTCCGAATTCGGTGTGGCGGGATCGCGGTCGCGGACTTGAACTCACCCAAATTTCTTTCAACTCTGATCAAGAAGTTCGCCGATTGGCCCAACGACTGGCCTCAACGGCTGGCCGCAGACTCGACGACGCAGCCCCTATGGTCGACGCGCAATTGCGTGACGGGACCCGGTTGCACTGCGTCCTGGCACCAATCTCAACGGATGGCACAAGTATTTCGTTGCGTATTCCCAGCGCCCGGAACTTTACTTTGGAGTCACTAGTCACCGCTGGATCAATTGATGCGGATATAGCTGAACTCCTCATTTCGATTGTCACCGGTCGACTTGCATTCTTGGTGAGTGGAGGCACAGGTACGGGAAAGACCACCGTACTCTCCGCCCTACTTGCGCACGTCAATCCAGCGAATCGAATCGTGATCGTTGAAGACTCGGCAGAACTCAACCCAGCTCACCCGCATGTTGTACGAATGCAGAGTCGACTGGCAAATGTTGAGAACCAAGGTGCGATCACGCTCCGGGACTTGGTGCGCACCTCCCTTCGTATGCGCCCGGATCGAATAGTCGTGGGTGAAGTTCGTGGACCCGAGGTTGTCGAGTTACTCATGGCCCTCAATACCGGGCATGAGGGAGGCTGCGGAACCATTCATGCCAACAGCGCTGAGGCTGTTCCAGCCAGGCTGGCTGCACTTGGATTGACAGCGGGGATTGATCGCCTAGCACTGCACGCGCTGATCGGTTCAGGACTGGATGCTGTCATTCACCTATCGCGTTCAGGCGGGCAGAGATACATCGACGGAGTCCACGTGTTGGACTTCAGCCCGCAAGGCCTAGTCACAACTCGAGCAGCGCTCACTCGCCGAGGTGATTCGTGGATCAAGGAGTCGGGCTGGACCGATCTAGAGAACCGATGTAAAGACGCTGCCGCGTGATCTTTTTTGCGGCATTCGCGGCGGCCCTTTGCGCATGGTTTTTTATTCCCATGCGTTCAACCACCAGACTCAGTGGTCTTTCGCCGGAAACGGCGATAAGAGTAGGGCTGCTCGGCTCCTTGAACTCGTTTGCGCATAAGTTCGGTGCTCGCGGTCGCAGAGAAAAATCAGCTCTGCGCGACCAAACCCTCCGCGCGATTGCCGTTCTTGTTGCTGAACTCAATGCTGGGCACGCTCCCGAAAATGCTTTGGTCAGTGTCGGTGCGCACGTATGGCCACGCGCGTACCGTGCGGCACAGTCGGGAGGGGATACATGTGAGGCGTTGATTTGGGATTCGAAGTTACGTCCAGAGCTGCGGTCCCTAGCTGCATGTTGGCAGGTAGGGATGAACAGTGGTGCGGGTTTGGCTGACAGTATTTCGCAGTTGTATGTCGCGTTGCTGGAACAGCAGGAGGTACGAGCTCACCTAGAAGCTGAGTTGGCGGGCCCGCGGGCCACCGGGGTCACTTTAGGTTTCCTTCCCGGGGTCGGAATCGTGTTGGGGTACATGCTCGGGGCGGAGCCATTAACGTGGTTCTTTTCAAGTCTGATTGGTGCGGCGGCCTTTACGTTTGGAATAGGAATGACGGCACTCGGTGTCTGGTGGACTTCGCGTATCGCGCACAATGTTGAGGCTCTGCTGTGATCGTGATCGCGGCGATCCTCGCGGCTTGGAGTGTCTTTTTGTTCATGAAGCCACTTCCCGCGAGTCGCAGACCACGAAATCGACTTTCACGCCTGGTAGATCACGAGTCAGATCAGAAGGTGTCTCAAGAGTCTGCAATCCCTTCTGGAGTATTACGATTATTGGGCGCAGCGGGTGGAGCGTTAGTTGGCTGGACGTTCGCGGGCACCCTCGGCTTAATCCTTGGGTGTGGTGCAGGGTTATATCTAATTCAGGGCCTTCAGAAACGAGAAGGTAAACCTGCAAATATGCGGAATATCGCGCTTGCACGGGACACACCGATCTTCATTGACCTACTGGCCGCCACCTTGATTTCAGGTGCCAGCATGCGCAATTCCTTGGAAGCTGCCACTTCTGCGATGGCTGAAAGTCCAGTACGCGACCGACTAATGCCCGTGTTTGCCGCCATTGATTTAGGAGCCGATCCGCGGGATGCATGGAGCGCATTGACAGGTGAGCCCATATTGGGCCCGTTGGCGTTAAGCGTTATGCGCTCGTATGACACTGGGTCAGGGATTGAACCGGTTCTCGTGGGAATAGCGGGTGAGATGCGCAGGGAGCAAAGGTCCCGGGTCGAGGTTGCTGCGCGAACCGCCGGCGTGAAAGCGGTCATTCCACTCGCAGTGTGCTTTTTGCCAGGATTCTTCGCACTGGGAGTTGTGCCGATCATTGCATCCCTCGCTGAATCCACAGGTTTCATCACCGGGTGACAGGTAATCCACATCGTGGCGTTTGCCTCTGTTTGCATCTGTTTACTTGATTGAGACTCTCCCTGTTACCGAAATTCGGAAAACAGAGAGGCACCAATGAAGACAAGATCCGCGAAAATAGTTACATCCCTCAAGGACGACACCGGGCTCACAACGGCTGAATACGCAATCGGAACTGTGGCGGTTGCTGGACTAGGCGGTATTTTTGCCAAACTTCTTGGCAGTGAAGTTGTGCGCGACGCCCTTTGGTCGATTCTGACCAATGCGTTCTCCCGGTTCTTTGGTTAAAAGGTGAAAATTCGATGTGGTGGTTTCTTGGGTTGGTTCGCCGACCCAAGAAACCGCACTCAATTGAAGCAGGATCAAGGGATGGCTACTTTGGAAACGGCACTCATGATTCCAATCCTGCTTGCAGTAACTTTTGTTTTCATTTCAGGGATCTCAGTGGGTGTTCAAGCCCTCTCACTCAGCGATGCAACCCGAACGGCTGCAAGGGAATTAGCCCGCGGAGCAAGTGAAAACTCAGTGCGCCAATTGTTTGGTCGGAATCAGCCTGAAGCGCAGCTCAGTATTAGTTGGGAAACTGACACGGTCTCGGTCGAATCGCGTAAACGCGGAGAGCTTGGGGCAGGCGCAATACGTTTCGCCCCCTTTGACATCACTCAGAGTCACACGGCACCAAGGGAATGGCTCAATGCGCAATGACAGTAGACCCAATAGAGGTGAAGAGGGCAGTGTCACCATCTTGACATTGACACTGGGATTCGTCATTTGCTGCGCTGGTGTTCTTGGACTGCTGTTCGTTCAGCTGACTCTGGCTCGCGCCACACTGGGAAGCTATGCGGATCTCGCGGCGATTGCTGCGTTACAAACAGTTGGCGAGCCCTGTGCGGCAGCGGAAACAATTGCTGTTCGAAATGGTGTTGAACTCTCAGGTTGTGAACTCTCATTTGGGCGGGTGGTCGTTGAAGTAAAAATGACTGCACCTGGGTTGCTGTCGCGATTTTCCAACATTGATGTTTTGGCTGTTACGGCTCGGGCTGGGTACTAAGGAGTGTCAGGATCTTGATGGCACCTGATTTACTCAGTGGCTCGTTGCCGTTTCCACACTTAGGCGACTGGATACAACTAGGGCAACCAAAGTCGCACGAGCATGCTTGGACGGCATCACGGGTGGCACTTATCCAATCAAAGGCATTGTTGAAACCAAACTCGGCAATGCCCGCCCCTCCTGCGAGTCCGTCGTAGATAAAGATTGTGATTTCTCCGGTGTCAGGGTGTAAAGGTGTTGACACTCCGCCAATGTCCCAGCGGTCGCAGCTCGCAAAGAGTGGCAGCATTCCAATGCTGGCATGTTCGGCCCCGTGAATCGCGCCCGCTATGTCGGAGTCTTCAACTTTGGTATCACTCAGTGGGAAGGTCCACCAGAGCGCTTTTGTTTGCAGGGATCGAACGGGTAGGTCGAGAAGCACGGTTCCGAGGTTTTCTCCGGTGAAGTGCCTGCGAGCAAATGAAACAGTCTGGGAGGTCACTTCAACCTCACCAAAATGGATCCGCAAACTAGGTGTGATGTCCCGCATTGATTCCTCATTAAGAATGCGAATATCGCTGACATCACGTGCAAAGGTTGTGTAGTCCACAGGTGTTGCCTCGACCAACGCAACGGATTCCACGAGGTCTAGTTCGTGAACCACGAAAGTTTCCCCTTGGTGGGTGTACACCGCGCCTTCATGAACACTCTGATGCGATGCGGCGTTGTCAACATAACCACACAGTCGACCTGTTCCAATTTCAACAACACGAACGGTTTCACCACCGGTCCCGCGCAGGTCAGCGAGTGAACTAGCCTGCTCCGTCTTTGTCCAGAACCAACCGGTTGGTCGTGTGCGAAGCAATCCAAGACCCACAAGGCTTTCGAGAACCTTCGGTGCGTTGGCAGGAAAGAACTCTGTGATGTCCTCGGAGGTAATCGGGATTTCTTGGGCGGCCGCGCACAAATGAGGAGCCATGACGTACTCATTTGCAGGGTTGGAAATCGCCACTTCAACGTTCGAGTCAAAAAAACTTTCTGGGTGGTGCAAGACATATGTGTCCAGTGGATCTTCACGGGCAACGAAAATTGCTAACGCCTCTTCGCCTCTTCGCCCGGCTCTGCCAACCTGTTGCCAGAGTGAGGCTTTTGTCCCCGGCCACCCGGCAGTGATCACAACGTCTAATCCGGTTATGTCGATACCGAGTTCAAGTGCATTAGTTGCAGCCATTGCCCTGATTCCGCCGGAACGTAGATCACGCTCCAATTCACGACGCTCGTGTGCGAGATACCCCCCGCGATATGCACGAACCATGTGTTCAATATCGGAGGGTTCGAAATCCTGCTTGAGTAGATCCTTTGTTTCCTGCGCAACGTATTCGACCCCGCGGCGACTCCTAGCAAAGGCAACAGCTTGATTGCCGATGGGAACAATACGTGCAAGCAGTCGCGCGCTTTCGTCGAGTACGCCACGCCTTGTATCAGTGTTGAGAATTGTTGGTGGTTGCCAAAAAACAAATGTCCGCTGTGGAATTGCTGCAGTATTTTCAGTGAAAGCGGTAGCAGGTCGACCCGTCAGCATGGACAAACTTAATGTTGGATTCCCTGACGTTGCCGAAGCAGCGAGGACCGTGGGAGTCGCTCCGTATTTCTTAGCGATTCGCAAAAGCCGCCTGATAATCATGGCGACGTGTGCACCGAAGACACCTTTGTAACTGTGGGCTTCATCAATAATGACGAACTGTAAGTGGCGAAAAAAGTGTGCCCAAAATTTATGCCCGGGCAAAATCGAAAAGTGCAGCATGTCGGGATTGGTCAGTAGATAGTTTGCATGCTTACGCATCCATTGGCGATTCTCATGTGAAGTGTCGCCGTCGTACACCCCTGCGCGAAGTCCGGGTACGTGCCATGAATTTAGAGTTTCGAGTTGATCCGCCGCTAATGCTTTTGTCGGCGAAAGATAGATCACCGTTCCGCCATTTAGTGTGGCGGTAATGGCAGGTGTGTTGAAGGCGATTGTTTTGCCCGTTGCCGTTCCAGTGGCAAGAATTGAGTCAGTCCGAGTCTGTGCGCTGTTCGCAAAATCCACTTGATGCTTCCAGAGGGACTCGATGCCATGTTCTTGCAGTGAGCTGCGAAGGGCGGGTGCGACCCATTCGGGCCACGGACCCAAGACGCCGGGATTTTCAGGGATTACCCGAGAGTGCACAATTTCCTCGCCCGATTCCATGAGGGAGGCTGGGTCGACAAGCATAGGGATATCTTGCCTTGGGCTGACGAGCGTGCGATCTTCTGCCAAGGTAAGTCAATGGAATTCGTTGCTAGTACAGGGGTAGGCGACTCGGGGATCGAAGTGAACCTTGTGGCATGCACGAACGATCTCGACGTGGAAACGGTTGATCAATTCAAAGAGAACGTACTTCCGATGCTCTGTGAGGGTCAACATCCACTGATAGTTGACCTATCGGGGGTGGCATTCGTGGATTCCACCGGTCTCGGGGGCCTGATAACCGCCCTCAAGCGTGCTCGCGAATCCCAGGTTGGACTTGACCTGGTCGTCAATACGGAACGAGTGTCCCGACTGCTCGCAATTACCGGACTTGACGTCCTATTGCCTATCTATGAATCCCGTGAATTGGCCTTGGCTTCAAATTAGTCAATTTTCTTTTTACCCTTTGTCATATTCACCATGATAAATCAGTAGGCTCTCCCACGAGGAAATTCACATATTGATGTGTGCATTGCTGGAAGTGTGCATTGCGCGGGTGTGACCACCAAGTTAATTAACGAGGAGACCAATGATCAAGTTCGCAGATGTCACGTTGGAGGGGAGCAACCAGACAATCGTCCTGGTCGTAGCTGCCATCGCCATCGCAGCACTGGTAGTTGCAGCAGTCCTGGTTCGCCAGGTATTGAGCGCAGACCAAGGAACCGACCGTATGCAGGAGATTGCAGGGGCAATCCAGGAGGGCGCGTCCGCTTTCCTGAGTCGTCAATTTAAGACCCTGGCAATTTTTGCGGTTGTCGTGTTCTTCGTGCTGTTCATACTCCCGGCTGACACCACAAGTGAGCGAGTTGGTCGAAGCATCTTCTTCCTCGTGGGAGCAGTCTTCTCCGGTGTGACCGGCTACATGGGAATGTGGCTCGCGGTCCGCGGAAACGTTCGAGTCGCAGCCGCAGCTAAAGACGGCACCGAACAGAAGGCAATGAAAATCGCGTTCCGTACAGGTGGCGTGGCCGGTATGTTCACTGTTGGGCTAGGCCTGTTCGGCGCAGCACTAGTTGTACTCGTCTACAAAGGTGAAGCACCCAAGGTCCTTGAAGGATTCGGCTTCGGAGCAGCACTTCTTGCCATGTTCATGCGTGTTGGCGGCGGTATCTTCACCAAAGCAGCTGACGTCGGTGCTGACCTGGTCGGCAAAGTTGAGCAAGGAATCCCCGAAGATGACCCCCGCAATGCGGCAACAATCGCCGACAACGTGGGCGACAACGTGGGCGACTGTGCCGGTATGGCAGCTGACCTCTTCGAGTCCTATGCGGTAACCCTGGTTGCAGCACTCATTCTTGGTAAAACAGCTTTCGGCGAGCTTGGACTCGTCCTCCCACTCGTGATCCCTGCTATCGGTGTTCTTACCGCTGTCGTGGGAATCTTCGCTGTTTCACCCCGTGCTACTGACAGGTCGGGAATGTCCTCAATCAACCGAGGCTTCTTTATATCTGCCGCGATTTCAGCGGTGCTCGTGATCCTCGCGGTCTTCACGTGGGTGCCTGAATCGTGGAGCGAGATTGAAGGAATCGGCGGAATCGCAGCAACAGAAGCAGCAGACACAATCAGTCCACGCCTGTACGTGATTGGCGCAGTCTTCATTGGAATTGTGCTCGCAGCACTGATCCAACAGCTCACGGCTTACTTCACCGAAACAAATCGCCGCCCAGTTGACGACGTTGCCAAGACTTCACTTACCGGTCCCGCAACGGTGATCCTCTCGGGTATCTCCCTTGGGCTTGAGTCCGCTGTCTACTCGGCACTTTTGATCGGTGCCGCGGTGTACGGAGCATTCCTGATCGGTGGCGGTTCAGTACTGCTGTCACTCTTTGCAATCGCTCTCGCCGGCACCGGTCTTCTCACCACCGTCGGAGTAATCGTTTCGATGGACACATTCGGTCCGGTATCTGACAACGCCCAAGGCATTGCTGAGATGTCCGGCGACGTTCACGGCGACGGTGCTGCAATCCTCACCCGCCTTGACGCAGTTGGTAACTCCACCAAGGCGATCACAAAGGGAATTGCGATTGCAACAGCGGTGCTTGCTGCAACAGCGCTGTTCGGCGCATTCCGCGACGCTATTATTGGAGCGACACTCACCGCGAAAGAAGCCGTTGCTGGCTTGAGTCCAGCAAATGCCCTGCAATACGACGGAATTCTCGATGTCGCCTCACCGGCCAACCTTGTGGGTTTGATCATTGGTGCTGCGGTCGTATTCATGTTCTCAGGCCTGGCAATTGACGCGGTATCGCGTGCAGCCGGTGCCGTGATCTACGAAGTGCGTCGTCAATTCCGTGACCACCCAGGAATCATGGAAGGTACCGAAAAGCCCGAATACGGCAAGGTTGTTGACATTGTCACCCGTGATTCACTGCGTGAACTGGTGACTCCAGGGATCCTGGCAGTGTTCACCCCGATCGCGGTTGGTTTCGGTTTGGGTGTTGGCGCCCTCGGTGCCTACCTCGCCGGGACAATTGCAGCAGGTGTGCTCATGGCCGTATTCCTCTCCAACAGCGGTGGAGCATGGGACAACGCCAAGAAGTTCGTCGAAGACGGTAACTACGGTGGCAAGGGTTCACCTGCCCACGAAGCTACCGTTATCGGTGACACCGTTGGTGACCCATTCAAGGACACCGCAGGCCCTGCTATCAACCCGCTCATCAAGGTCATGAACCTTGTAGCACTCTTGATCGCACCCGCAATCGTGAGTGTCAGCGTTGGGGCAGACGCCAATGACGGTATACGACTAGCCGTGGCGGCATTTGCCGTCATTGTGATCGTTATTGCAGTGATTATTTCCAAGCGCCGACCAATTGCGGTCGGGGACAAGCAGGAGATCACAACCTCGTAATCGAGTACCAACAAAGAACGTCAGAGAGGGTCGGGCCGAGTGCCCGGCCCTCTGTGCATCTCAACTCAGTTTGTGATGAAAGCACTCGAAGTCAGGGGGTGGTGCAACACATATATATAGGTGTGTCCTACCGTCGGCATTCGACCGAAGGGGTTTTTGGCCCCGGACCCGAGAGGACTACATGGCTTCCAAGACACTGGTGATTGTTGAATCACCGGCCAAGGCGAAGAAGATTGCCGGCTACCTAGGACCCAATTACGAGGTTCTGGCATCGGTTGGCCATATTCGCGACCTGGTTGCCAAAAAGTCTGACCTGCCCGCTGAGGAACGCAAAAAAGACTGGGCCAAGCTCGCCGTTGACGTCGACGACGGCTACAAGGCTTTCTATATTGTCCACGAGTCCAAGAAGGCGACAATCAAAGCGCTCAAGGCCGCATTGAAGGATTCCGACGAACTGTTACTGGCAACGGATGAGGACCGCGAGGGTGAAGCGATCTCATGGCACCTCATGGAGGTCCTTCGGCCTAAAGTTCCGGTGAAACGAATGGTGTTCAACGAGATCACGAAGGACGCGATTCAAGAAGCTGTTGCAAATACCCGCGACGTTGACATGGATTTAGTGGAAGCCCAGGAAACTCGCAGGATCGTTGACCGGCTCTACGGTTACCCCGTCTCTGAGGTCCTTTGGAAGAAGATTGGTCGCGAGGCTCGTTCGGCCGGACGTGTTCAGTCCGTCGCCGTCCGCCTTGTTGTTGAGCGCGAGCGAATCCGCATGGCTTTCAATTCAGCCGGGTACTGGGACATCAAGGGCAAATTCGCACCGGGTGACTTTGAAGCGAAACTTGCAACAATAGACGGGAAACGAATCGCATCCGGTGGGGATTTCAATCAGTCCGGTGAGTTAGTCAAGACCGACGTGGTCCTGCTCAATGAAACTGAATCCAAAGCATTTGTTGAATCGCTTACAGGCGTCGAATACACGGTTCGCTCAGTCGAACAAAAGCCAGGTCAGCGCAAACCGAAGGCGCCGTTCACCACTTCTACGATTCAGCAGGAAGCATCTGGTCGTTTCCGCTGGGGTGCTCAGCGCACCATGCGTGTCGCCCAGGGTCTCTATGAAAACGGCTACATCACGTATATGCGTACCGACTCGGTGAGCCTTTCCGCCCAAGCGTTAAATGCTGCGCGAACACAAGCGACGGAACTTTATGGTCCCGAATACGTTGAAGCGACTCCGAGAGTGTGGGCGAATAAGTCAAAGAATGCCCAAGAGGCCCATGAAGCAATCCGCCCTGCCGGTGACACTTTCCGCACGCCCGGTGAAGTTAGTAACGAACTCACCGGAGACGAATTTCTTCTCTATGAACTGATTTGGAAACGAACTGTCGCAAGCCAGATGGTGAATGCTCAGGTGGCAACAACCACAATCAAGTTCGGTGCGCAGGCGAGCAATGGCAAGGATGCTGAGTTCAGTGCAAGTGGAACCGTAGTCATTTTCGCAGGCTTCAAAGCAGCACTCGACGACATAGCGACGGACGACGACAAAGAAGAAGACCGTCAGCTCCCTGCATTAAGTGAAGGTCAAAAGCTCAGTGCTAAGGAACTCACCTCAGAAGGCCACACCACTAAACCACCGGCACGCTTCACCGAGGCGACACTTGTTGGCAAACTCGAAGAACTTGGAATTGGTCGTCCGTCAACTTACGCGTCGATCATGTCCACAATCGTTGATCGTGGTTACGTGTGGAAAAAGGGTTCCGCGCTAGTTCCAAGTTTCACGGCGCTCGCTGTAGTCCGTCTGCTTGAAGAGCATTTTGGCGAATTAGTTGACTACAAATTCACCGCTAATATGGAGGAAGCCCTCGACGAGATCGCGATGGGTAAGGCGAATCGAATCAAACAACTTGACGCTTTCTGGCGCGGTGGCGAAATGGCTCAGGGTCATTTTCACGGAGTGAAAGCACTCACCGAAGACCTTGGGGCCATTGACGCACGCGGGATCGCAACAATGCCGATCAAAGGCACCGATGCCCAACTGCGAGTCGGTCGTTACGGCGCATATGTCGAGCGCGGTGAGGAACGAGCGAATATTCCCATGAGCACCGCACCCGACGAGCTCACAGCCGAGTTAGCAGAGCACTTACTCCTTGAGCCATCGGGAGACCGTGAACTTGGCCTTCACCCGGACACAGGTCTCATGGTGGTGGCAAAATCTGGACGCTACGGTCCCTATGTCACCGAGAATTTGCCAGAGGATTCACCCAAGTCGGCGAAGCCTCGCACCGCATCTCTCTTTAGCTACATGAAGCCAAGCGAGGTGACACTGGATCAAGCCATTTCTCTTTTGAGTTTGCCTCGAATTGTTGGGATTGACCCGGAAAGCGCTGAAGAAATCACTTCACAGAATGGTCGCTATGGCCCCTATCTCATGAAGGGCAAAGACTCCCGCTCGCTAGATAGCGAGGATCGAATCTTTGAAGTGACCCTGGAAGAAGCATTGGTTCTCTATTCCCAACCAAAGGTGCGCCGCGGGAAGGGTCAGGCCGCCGGGCCTCTTCGTGAAATTGGCGTTGACCCTTCGACTGGAAAAATGATTGTGGTCAAAGAAGGACGTTTCGGTGCCTACGTCACCGATGGTGAAATCAATGCGACCCTTCGCGTTGCCGACGACCCAATGGGTGTTGGCATTGATCGCGCCAGCGACTTAATCGCTGAACGTCGGGCTAAAGGTCCAGCACCCAAGAAGGTTGCAAAGCGTGCACCCGCCAAGAAGGCAACAAAAAAGGCAGCAAAGAAGACGACCAAGAAAGCAGTCGCAAAAAAGACGGTCGCTAAGAAAGCCGTGGCTAAGAAACCAGAACCAACTGCAGCAGACGTTATGACTGGCCAAGAAGTGAGCACCTAGGAAGAACTATGACCGGATATTTCATTGCATTCGAAGGCGGCGAGGGTGTTGGAAAGTCAACGCAGGAAGCGTTACTAGCCGAGTACCTCACCGAGATCGGTAAGACGGTAATTCGCACTCGCGAACCAGGCGGCACCCCAGCTGCTGAACAGATCCGCAACACCGTGCTCAGCCTGGAACACGAAGGGATGAACCCGCAGAGCGAGGCATTGCTTTTTGCGGCAGCACGCGGTGATCATGTCGCCCGCGTGATCCGACCAGCAATTGCGCGGGGCGATGTAATTATTTGTGATCGCTACATCGATTCATCCGTTGCCTATCAAGGTTATGCACGTGCATTGGGAGCAGACCGAATTCGAGACTTGAGCATGTGGGCAACCGGTGGGCTACTGCCGAATCTGACAATCGTGTTGACCTTGGACCCTGAAGTCAGCATGAAGCGAGTCGTCAACCCGGATCGCATGGAAGCCGAACCAATGCAGTATCACCGCGACGTAGCCGCAGCGTTCATTGAGATTGTCGCTTTGGACCCGGACCGCTATTTGGTAGTCGATGCAACCGGAACAAAAGAGGAAATCGGGCAGGTTATTCGCCAGCGTGTGATGCAGGAATTGAACTGAGCGTGGAACCGATTTGGAGTTCGCTGGTAGGGCAGTCTGACGCGGTAGAAAAACTCAGTCGCGCGGTCACCGACGCAGAGAAAATTCGGATCGGGGAACCAGGGCCAGGCATGACGCACGCCTGGTTGATTACCGGGCCGCCAGGCTCAGGCCGGTCAACTGCGGCAACAACGTTCGCGGCGGCCCTAATCTGCCCACTCAATGGTTGTGGCACCTGCCAAACGTGTCGCTTAGCGCCGGTGGGTGGACACGCTGACGTTGAAATTATTAACCCAAGCGGACTTTCCTACGGAGTGGATGAAGCCCGCGAATTGGTCCGAATTTCTGCACTGGCACCGATCGATAGTCCCTGGCGCGTGATTGTCATGGAGGACGCTGATCGTCTCACCGACCAAGCATTTGATGCACTGCTGAAGAGTCTTGAGGAACCGACCCCGCATACCGTGTGGGTTTTGTGCGCTCCCAGTGTCGAAGACGTGTTACCAACAATCGTCTCCAGAACAAGACACATTTCACTACGCACTCCAACAACAAAAGACGTTACTGACCTGCTCATCAATACCTATCAAGTTGATCCTGCGATGGCTGCATTTGCGGCGCGAGCGTCCCAGGGTCACATTGGCCGAGCGCGGGGACTCGCCACGGAAGAAGTGAGTCGAACGAGACGACAATCGGATTTGCGTTCAGCGATCAGCCTGCGCGACATCCCTTCCTGTATGTACGCGGCAAGGGACATGGTCACCGAAGCAACAACCGCAGCGAATACGAGGGCGGACGAACTGGACTCAAAAGAAGATTCGCAACTACGAGCGGCCTTCGGGATCGAAGAAGGCAGTCGCATCATCGGATCCTCGAAACGCAATGTGGATTCGGCAAAGAAGCAACTTCTCAACCACCAAAAAACCAGGCGCAAGCGCATGATTCGCGACGAAGTTGATCGCTCCCTTGTGGACCTGTTAGGACTTTTCCGCGACATTCTGATTGTTCAGCTTGATAGTCCTCTGGAATTGATTAACCAAGAAATGCGACCGTCAATTGAATCCTTCGCTGCCAGGGGAAACCCAGCTGACACAACGCGAACCCTGGAAGCAATCGAGCACGCACGCGCGTCAATCAAAGCAAATACGCCGCCCCTACTGGCAGTTGAATCGCTGATGGTGTCGATCAAAGATCCGAAGCTCGCATCAATCCATGCGAGTATGCAATAAGCGAGTCAGCTGCAGGCTGCAAGTTCACCACTGCATTGATGTCGGGGGATGCGAGTAGTTCGGCGGCAGCGGCAAGCAGATTGTCATAACTGTCACAACCAATATCCAGCCGTGAGGCAACTACCCCAGCGGCATTTGTGGCACTGTTCGCGGCAGCAGTACCAGGCAGCGAGGCCGCCAGTTGATGCAATACCAACAGCCGCTCACACAGTGCATTCAAAGCACCGGCGGCTTCCGAATCGGCGTTTACCAACTCAGCACCAGCATCGGGGTGCACAACGGAAATGCTGCTATTCATATTCACAACTTGCGTGCGAACCGTTGTGTATCGCTTAACGCTCTCGCGACCGATCGCACCTCGTGGCAATGGCGCCGCCGGTGGAACCAGATTCCTCACTACAGGGCGCGCACCAATCCTGCGCCACCGCCGAATGCTCACAAGGGACAGCAATGCGCCACCAGCACTGAGAATCCACAGCCCGGGTGCCGCACTAGCTACGGCCAATGCACCACTGGAGACCGCGACACCACCACCTGCGAAAGCTCCAAAGCGAAGCGACTGCAATCGAGCTTGGTATTTCATCCCGGCGACCTTGGCTGTGGCAAGTTCTTTCTTGTGGGCACGTTCAAGTGTTCGATTGCCTGTTGCCGCGGTGAAGGCGTCAATGACACTGAGTCCCCGTGAAATCCCGGCTTCAACCATTGCAGAGATCTCTGCCGGTGTGCGGGGAGTTTTGCTCACCGATATACCGTAAGGCGCGTGACCTATTCCGCGCCAGCCGGTATCCGTGCGATCACAATTGGCGCGGTGGCTGCAGTACTGATTTCGGGTTGTTCGGGTACCACCGCGACACCGCCAACGGCACCCTCAGGAACATCGAGCCAGCTAACGTCAACGGTCTCAGCCCTTTCCGACTTCTATAGCCAGAACGTGGATTGGCGAAACTGTGGTGACGCCGACTGCACTACGTTTGAAGTTCCCCTGGACTACGACGACCCGCAAGGGCAACGAGTGGAACTATCGATGACCAAGGTGCGTGCACGCGGGGAGTCGATCGGTTCACTTTTTGTAAATCCCGGAGGACCGGGTGGAAGTGCTTTCGAGTACGCCAAGGCGGCTGATTTCATTGTGTCCGACCAAATCCGGGACGTTTTTGACGTCGTGGGTGTTGACCCAAGGGGTGTTGGACAGAGTGACACGATTCGTTGCTTAACCGACGAACAGATCGACGCGCAAATTGCAGCAGACAGCACACCGGATACAGATTTAGAGGAAAGCCGTCTGATTCTTGACGCTGGCTTCATCGGGCAGGCGTGCAAGAACAAGGACAACCCGCTAATCGCTCACATGTCAACGGTGGAAGTGGCCAAGGACATGGACATTGCTCGAGCACTTGTTGGTGACCCCGTCATGAACCTGTTGGGCAAGAGTTATGGGACCGCGATCGGTACGACCTACATCCAGCTCTTCCCCGATCGAGTCGGTCGCATGGTTCTTGACGGGGTTCTCCCAACCAACTTGAACCAACTCGAAGTCACGAAAGGTCAGGCGGAGGAATTCGAAGTGCTGCTTCGCTATTTTGTGGAGGACTGTTTGGAACAAAGTGACTGTCCGCTCACAGGGAGCGTTGACCAAGGCGTGCAACAAATCCAGCAGTTCCTCAAGGACCTCGACTTCAATCCGCTTGTTGGGGAGAACCAGCGTGAATTGACAGAAGGACTAGCAACTTTCGCGATCGTTAGTTACCTATACTTCCCCCGTTACGACTTTCCAGATTTGAGAGCGGGGCTCAATGCAGCAATGTCGAACGGGGATCCGAACCCATTACTGAAGCTCCTTGACCTACGAATCAGTCGTGCACCGGATGGCCGTTATACCGACAACTCAAGTGACGCGTTCTACGCCGTTTCCTGCCTCGACCTTCCTGTTACTCAAAGCGTTGACGAGATCCGGGACTTTGTAAACGAACTTGCTATCAGCGCACCCACTTTTGGTGAGGCAATCGGTTGGGGGGTTCTCGCCTGCAAGGACTGGCCGTATTCGTCGGATCAACGGATCGAAGTCACACCAAATATCTCAGCTCCGGTAATGCTGGTTGCAACAGAAAACGACCCGGCAACCCCAGTTCAAAGGGCGGAGCAAGTAGCGGAGCAGATGGGAAATGCAGAGCTTGTGATTTGGCAGGGGGGATACAACCACACCGCCTACCTCGAGGACAGTGATTGTGTCACCGACCGTGTCAACGCTTATCTGCTTGAAGGAGCGATCTCACCGGGAACCACAACCACCTGCAAGTGAGCATACCCCCAAGGGGTATAGTGAAGCCATGAATCCTGGTTATTCCGACGACAAAGTTGCGGTACTTAAGCGCCTGAAGCGCATTGAAGGTCAGGTCCGTGGGATCGAGCGCATGGTCGAGGAAGACACCTACTGCATTGACGTTCTTACCCAAGTTTCAGCAGCCACCAAGGCCCTTCAGTCCGTTGCGATCCTGCTCATGGGTGACCACCTCCAGCATTGCGTCGCCGACGCACTGAGTGAAGGCGGGGAAAACGCCACCCTCAAAATCAAAGAAGCCCAACAAGCAATTGAACGACTAGTTAAGAGCTAGGCAAATGAAGGTAGAAGCAATGACAAACACAACAATCAATGTTGACGGCATGACCTGTTCCCACTGCGTCAATGCGGTCACCGAAGAACTCTCAAAAATCAATGGGGTGACCGGCGTGAACATTGATCTGCACGAAGGTGAAGTTTCACCGGTTCACATCACCAGTGACAACAAAATCAGTGACGCTGAGATCACCCCAGCAGTTGAAGAAGCGGGCTACACAATCGTCCCCGCATGACAACAACCCAAGCGCCCGTAGTCCTTGAGCTAGGTGGTATGACCTGTGCTTCATGTGCCATGCGGGTGGAGAAGAAGCTCAACAAACTCCCTGGAGTGACGGCAACGGTCAATTACGCAACCGAGAAAGCAACCATCAACCTTCCTGCAGACATACTTATCAGCGATGCAATTGCCGCTGTCGAGTCTTCCGGTTACACGGCACAAGAAGTAAAGCAAGAAAAAGAAAACGAACCAGAAGCCAAAGACGACCCTGAAGTTGAATTGCGTAATCGGCTAATTATTTCTGCGGCACTCACCATCCCGGTTGTCCTAATGGCCATGATCCCAGCTCTGCAATTTGACTACTGGCAGTGGCTTTCCCTGACACTGGCAAGCCCCGTTGTTATTTGGGGCGCTCTTCCATTCCACCGCGCAACTTGGATCAACCTCAAGCACGGCAACGCGACCATGGACACGCTAGTTTCCATGGGAGTAGTCGCCGCCTACACCTGGTCGCTTTATGCACTGTTCTTTGGTGGGGCCGGTGAAACCGGAATGAAAATGGACTTCACGTTGCTACCGAGCCACAGTGGCAACAGCGAGATTTACCTCGAAGTCGCCTCTGCCGTAACCGTGTTCATTCTCCTTGGCCGCTACTTCGAAGCACGTGCCAAATCCCGCAGCAGTGCCGCACTCACCGCGCTACTGAACCTTGGAGCGAAAACGGTCTCAGTCACCAACAACGGAATAGAAAAGCAAATTCCAATAGAAGAACTCGCTTTGGGTGACAACTTCGTTGTGCGCCCCGGCGAAAGAATCGCAACCGACGGAATAGTTATTGACGGTGCCTCAGCAGTAGACGAGAGCATGATTACAGGGGAATCAATTCCCATTGAAGTGACTCAAGGCAACACAGTAATTGGGGCCACGCTCAATACCAGTGGTCGACTGGTCGTTGAAGCGACCGCAATTGGCTCCGACACAGCACTCGCTCGAATTACAAACTTGGTGGAAAGCGCCCAAGCTGGTAAAGCACCAATTCAACGTCTAGCCGACAGAGTGGCAGCAGTCTTTGTACCAATCGTGATCGTCTTAGCTCTGGCAACTCTGGTCGGTTGGCTGCTCGCGGGTGAAGAACCAACCTTCGCATTCACCGCGGCAGTGGCTGTTCTCATCATTGCCTGTCCGTGCGCACTTGGGCTAGCAACCCCAACAGCACTCCTTGTAGGAACCGGCCGTGGAGCACAGTTGGGTATATTGATCCGCGGACCGCAAATCCTTGAATCAACGAAACGAGTCAACACGATTGCATTGGACAAGACCGGAACAATTACAACTGGCAAAATGTCGGTCCAAGAAATCAAAATGGAAACCAACGTCAACGAAAAAGAATTCCTAACCATTGCCGGTTCACTCGAGAACGCCAGTGAACACCCAATCGCCCAGGCAATCGCCAACTACGCAAAGCAACAGGTTGACCTGCTCACTCCGCAAGAATTTGTGTCAACCCAAGGGCGCGGCGTTGAAGGACTAATCGATGGCAAAGCGGCCGTAATTGGCAACCCTGACTGGTTAGCAACACAATGGGCACTATCAACTGACAAAGACTGGGTATCCACTCACCAAAACCTCGGTCACACCGTCATCGCTGTTGCCTGGGACGGTGAGGTCCGCGGTCTCATCTCAGTGTCTGACACCATCAAGTCCGACTCCGAAACCGCAATCACGAAATTCAAGGAACTAGGTCTCACCCCAGTGCTCATCTCAGGTGACAACCTAAGCGCAGCCGAGCAGGTGGCCAAAGAAGTGGGAATCGACAGAGTGTTCGCCGGTGTCCTACCCGAAGACAAAGTGCAGATAATTACGAAACTTCAATCCGAGGGAAACACTGTCGCAATGGTTGGCGACGGCGTCAACGACGCAGCCGCTCTAGTTCAAGCGGACCTAGGCATGTCCATGGGTTCAGGTACAGACGTCGCAATCGAAGCCAGCGACATAACGCTCACCAATAGCAACCTCACTAGTGCCGCAACCGGTATTGAGCTAGCTAGAAAAACCCTTGGCACGATCAAAGGTAACCTGTTTTGGGCATTCGCCTACAACACCGCCGCCATCCCACTTGCCATGGCCGGCCTACTCAATCCCATGATCGCGGGAGCAGCAATGGCCTTCTCCAGTGTGTTCGTAGTAACTAATAGTCTGCGGTTACGTGGCTTCAACTCAAAATGAATGCAACTATTTTGAGAGCGCATCAAGTGCGCGCAGGATTACACCTTCACGCAAAGCCCACGGGCATATAGCCAATTCCTCCGCGTGAAAGAGTTCCATCGCCGCTTCTGCGACCAAGGCCCCGGCCAGCAATTGACCTGAACGGCCGGTTGAGACACCCGAGATTTGTTTGCGTTGGGAATCCGGAAGTGAACTGAGCCGTGAAATTGATTCCTGAACCCCTCGCAGCGTCAACCTTCGATCAGCGTAGGGTCCAGCGGAGGAGTCTTTTGCTCCCGCAATGCGAGCGAGTTGTTTCAATGTTTTGGAAGTGCCCACAAATATTCGGGGCCTCTCACCTTTTGACAGCATGCTGGCGGTCGCAGCGACCTCAAGACGCACATACTTACGCAAAGCCTTGATTTCAGATTCTTGTGGAGGATCTTCACGGATGAATCGGCGCGTTAAGGAACCAGCACCCAACGGCAGCGAGACGGCATTATCCGGCTCCTCGTCTTCACCAACTGCAATTTCCAGTGAACCACCACCGATGTCAAAGACCATGATTCGACCTGCAGACCAACCCAACCAACGACGAACAGCCAGAAAAGTGAGTTCAGCTTCCACTTCACCACTGAGTACATCAATTTCAACCGATGTTTCTGCAAGCACTTGTTCCCGCAGCTGAGATTGATTTGGTGCGTCACGGATCGCAGACGTGGCAAAAGCGATTGTTTGATTCACGCCAAGGCCTTCTGAGAGTTCCTGACTCGCGTGAATAAAGTCGACCAGGGCTGCAATTGATTCTGTAGATATAGCACCGTCAGGGGCCGCAGTCTGGGCGAGCTGTAACTCGACTTTGCTCTTGTGCGCTGGGACTGGGGCCGCCCCGTAATGAGCATCAACCACTAGAAAATGCACGGAGTTGGAACCAATGTCGAGAACGCCCAATCGCACAGGCGCAGACTAGCGTCACGCAAATCCAGGTGGCGTCTGCGTCGGACCTAAGACTGCCTTGCTCCGACAAAGTGCCCGCGAGTAATCTTGCCTAGCCCGTGAGGGCAAGCCGCCTTAGCTCAGGGGTAGAGCAACGCACTCGTAATGCGTAGGTCCGGAGTTCGAATCTCCGAGGCGGCTCCACGGTTCTGGCTCGTTTTCCGTGGATATGCGTACATTTTGCCTACATGTGCGCGCGAGATCCGAGACGATGGCTTCGAAGTCCTGGTGGTCTCCGCCATTCGCATGCAACAGAACGAGTCCCGGTCCCTGCCCAGAAATATGGACCGAGAGGCCCTTCACCATGTGCTGGGTGCTTTCCATGGCAATGAGAATACCTGACCGTTAGGTCATCTACTAGGCGGCAACTGCGGATTCGAGGTGTGCGAGACGAAATTGATAGGCCATCGAGACGCCGTCAACGACCCTCCGCGGCTGACAAAGCGCCCTCGATAAAGACGAGTCGAGCCATGGAATCGATGAATGCGTCGACACTTTCCGGTGGCACTGCTCCCTCGACTAGGAGGGTGGCCATGCCGTGGGTCGACGCCCACACCATGAGGTCAAGATCAGAACGGATACCAGGTTTCAACAACTGCCAACGGTCGAGGTCGTCTAGGGCGGTCGTGAGTTTGTTGTACGGACCGGTGTCTTCGGGGGGGATTTCCTGGACCGCGCAGATTGGACCAAAGGTCAATTGGAAGAGGTGCGTTTCATCAATCGCGAAGGCTAGGTAGGCCCGGCCAAGTCCAGAAAATCGCGCGCGGGCGGCATCTGGGTTGTCCGTTGGGTGGGCGGCCAACACCCTGGCCATCCGCTCGTCGAGGGCGGCGAGTCCGCAGGCACCCACTGCTCGCAGCAGATCGTCCTTGTCCGCGAAGTGGTTGTAGGCCGAACTGGGCGATACTTCAAGGGTCTGTGCAATAGAACGCAGAGAAACGTGCTCCGCTCCCTGCACCCGGACGTCGGCGATGGCCTGATCAACCATCGCTTCGGCGAGAGCGCCATGGTGGTAATTGCGACTCATCACGCTCCTATGTTGACATTGTTCACATGAGATGCCAAGGTATATATATGAACACTGTTCACTCTACCACCCTCAACAATCGATCACCCCTATTTCAGCGTCTTGGCGCTTGGGTCGTACGCCATCGCTGGCCGGTGCTGGTGAGTTATCTGGTGCTGCTGGTGGTCGTTGGTGTCTTTGGTATCCGCGTGTTTGCCGCGATGGAGTCAGAGGGATTCAACGATCCTGCCAGTGATTCATCGCGGGCTGCTGCAATCCTGGCCGACGAATTTGGCACCGAGGATCCACTCATTATCTTGGCAATTGAAACCCCATCAAGCCCGGATCTGAGTTCCGCCGAAGCAATAGCACTCCTCGATGAAATCGCCGTTGTCGACGGTGTCGGTGAAGTTGTTTCTTATTGGTCGACCGGAGGTGCTGAATCATTTCTGGGAGCTAACGGGAATACCGCCCAGGCTCTCGTCTTCACCGAAAACGTTGATGCTGAAAACGTTGATGCTGAATCCGTGACAACGGAAATCGTCAACAACTTTACCGGCGAGCAAGGCGAATTAGTTGTCTATGCGTTCGGTGGCGAGGTTATTGGCAACGCCTTCACGCAACAGATCTCGCGAGATCTGGCTGTTGCCGAGTCAATTGCCATTCCTATTACCGCATTGCTGTTGGTTTTTGTGTTCGGCTCGGTCGTTGCTGCAGGACTCCCATTTCTGGTTGCGGGCGGAACAATCCTGGGCAGCTTCCTTGTCTTATTCATCATCTCGCGATTTACCGAGGTGTCGATTTTTTCGCTTAATCTCGTCACGGGCATTGGTCTCGCCCTCGGGATTGACTACGCATTGCTGATCATCAATCGTTTCCGCGAGGAATTGCGCGCCCGTGAATCCGTTCCCGAAGCTGTCGCCGTCACCGTGAACACCGCAGGGCGCACTGTATTCGTCTCGGGAGCTGCTGTTGCTGTTGCACTCGCATCCCTTCTGATCTTCCCGCAGTATTTCCTGAGATCCTTCGCGTACGCAGGCATTGCGGTCAGCGTGCTTGCCGTGATCGGTGCACTCACCGCGATTCCCGCACTGCTCGCAATCCTGGGCAAGAACGTGAATCGCTTGAAGGTTCGGCGCGGTGACCTGGCACCGAAAGACGATGGTGCATGGGCGCGCGTCGCGCGATTCGTCATGCGTTACCCATGGCCGGTGCTCTTGGGCACGATTGCCCTTTTACTCGTGATGGCCGCACCCGCGCTGGGTGCAGTTTTCGGTCAGGTCGACGAACGAGCACTCCCCGCGGACAATCCAGCAGCACAAGCAGGGCAGGTGTTGCGCGAGCAGTTCCCCGGCAATGATGCGTCTCCGTACGACATTGTGCTGCGCCAACCAGGTTCGCCTGAGCAAGTTCAGGCGTTCGCCGAAGAACTCTCGCTGATCCCCGAAATCGACCGCGTCACAACTGCCGAGAGCATTGTCATTGACGGATCGGTCGTTGCCACAAATCCCAATGCTGCAACGTGGTCGACCGCGGATGCAACCCGCATTGAGGCGGTCAGCAATGTGCGACCCATTGATCCTGCAGGTGAAGCACTCGTCGCCGAGATACGCGGACTTGACGCTCCCGCGGATGAAGTCCTCGTCGGTGGCCTGGCTGCTGAGGAGGCCGACGCGACAAACAGTGTGTTGGATCGAGTGTGGATCGTGGCCCTGTGGCTCGCGATTGCCACTTTGGTGATCCTGTTTCTCTTTACCGGCAGCGTGCTCATTCCGATCAAAGCAATTGTGCTCAATGTGCTCAGTCTCGCGGCCACCCTCGGTGCCCTCGTATGGGTTTTCCAAGGTGGTCACCTCACCTGGCTCACCGGCGAATACACAGCGACCGGCACGATCGACATCTCGACTCTGGCATTAATCGCGGTGATCGCGTTCGCGCTTTCGATGGACTACGAAGTGTTCATGCTCTCCCGCATCAAGGAAGAGCATGACGCCGGCAAGAGCACTACCGATGCTGTTGCACTTGGCCTGCAGCGCACCGGACGCATCGTGACCGCGGCAGCAGTGCTGATTGCGATCGTCTTTGCATCGTTCCTCAGTAGCGGAGCGACGAATATTAAGCAACTCGGTTTTGGTGTCACTGTCGCGATCCTGCTTGATGCCACGGTGGTCCGCGCTTTGCTCGTGCCGTCATTTATGCGAATTGCCGGACGTGCGAATTGGTGGGCACCTGCGTGGCTTCGACGTACGCATGAACGCGTCGGTTTACGCGAAGGCTGATCACGACTTTACATGACCTGCCCCCGGTTAGTGAGCCAGGCTCTTTGTGAGTCCGGGGTTGGTGTTGCTCCACTGTAGTGCGAATTCGTCGGGGGTCAGGTAGCCGAGCGAAGAGTGCGGTCGGTAACGGTTGTAGTGCTGGCGGTAGTCCTCGGCCATGACCTTGGCTTCGAGCAGGGTGTGGAAGACCTCAACAGCGAGGAGCTCGTCGCGTAGCCGGCCGGTGAACGATTCGACGTACGCGTTCTGCCACGGTGAGCCGGGGTCGATGAACACGATCCCGGTGGGTGAGAATCGGCACCAGTCGGCGACGGCGTGGGAAGTCATCTCGGTGCCGTTGTCCATCCGCACGAAGCCGGGTGCCCCGTGGATCATGATCAGGCGCTCCAGGACGGTGACGATGTCGTCGCCGGTCATGGACCGTTCGACCTCGATGGCCAGGGCGTGCTTGGTGAACTCGTCGGTGATGTTCAGGTATTTCAACGTGCGGCAGTCCGCGGTCTGGTCGTAGGCGAAGTCCAACGCCCACACGTGGTTCGGGTGGTTGGCGACCAGCCGGTCGTGGGGGACGGTCGAGGCTCCGACTCGGGAGCGTTTGCGCTTCTTGACCCGCACCCGCAGGCCCTCTTGTCGGCATAGGCGTTGCACGCGCTTGTGATTGACCCGAAAGCCCTCACGGGCCAGCAGGATGCCCAGCCGCCGATACCCGTACCGAGGATGCGCTGCGGCGAGCTCGCGTAGCCGGGCCCGCAGATGCTGCTCAGCATCAGGCACGACTGCTGGGGTCGTGCGCTGCGTGGAGCGAGGCTGACCGGCGACTGCGCACGCACGACGCTCGGACACCCCGAAACTGGCCATCAGGTGGTCAACCGCGGCCCGGCGGCGAGCCGGGCTCAGAAGTTTCCCCGGTTCAACTCCTTGAGCATGTCGATGTCCAACGCCTGATCAGCAACGATCCGCTTCAGCCGGGCATTCTCCTTCTCCAGCTCCTTCAACCGCTTCGCGTCGTCGGCCTTCATCCCGCCGTACTGGTTCCGCCACCGGTAGTAGGTCTGCTCCGTGACCTCCAGGTGCTTACACACCTCCACCAGAGCCGTGCCCTCACCCAGCATCCGGTCAGCCTCGCGGAGCTTGCGCACAATCTGCTCCGGCGTGTGATGCCTGCGCTTCATCTAGTCCTCCTCACCCATACGGGCAATCGTGGACTCAAAGCACCTGGATCAACCAGAGGGGGTCAGGTCAGCGTCGGTGTGGTTGGTGGTCACATCAGTCTTAACCGCCCCGTCTTACCCCAGTGCTAGCGTTGATAGCGGAATGGGGGTGGCTCATGGCTGCTGTGAGCATTAGGAACCTGGACGACGGTGTGAAGGAGCGCCTGCGCCTGCGTGCCGCATCCCATGGCCGTTCGATGGAGTCTGAGATCCGCGCGATCCTGATGGAGGCGGTCGCCGAGCCGGACGAGCGGCCAGGCATGCTGGTCACGTTGATGGAGCGCTTCGGTGAGCTCGGCGGCGTCGACCTCGACGTCCCGGCAAGGACGACGCAGCCTCGCGCGGCGGACCTGTCGGCATGATTATCGTCGACACAAATGTCGTCTCGGAACTGATGAAGTCGTCGCCATCGCCTGTCGTGCGTGACTGGCTGCTGGGACAGCGTCCCGCAGAGCTGTTCACGACGTCGATCACGGTGGCCGAGATCCTCTACGGGATCGAGCGGCTGCCCGAGGGCCAGCGCAAGGACGCTCGCCGGTCGGCAGCCACGGAAGTCTTCACGTCGTTCGATGATCATGTGCTCGCCTTCGACCACGGCGCTGCCGCCGCCTACGCCCCGCTCGTCTATCGCCGCGACCAGCGGGGCCTACCCATCGACGGCTTCGACGCCCAGATCGCCGCCATCTGCAACACCTACGAGGCGACGCTGGCCACCCGCAACGTCAAGGACTTCGAGCACACCGGAATCACGGTCCTCGATCCGTGGAAGGCAACCTGATTCAGGGGGGTGGGCGTCAGTCACGGACGACGGAATTCGTGCGGTCCATGGTGGCCGCGAAATGGCCTGGAGATGCCCGGAACGAGGCGCAGGCATGGCCGAACATGCAGGTGCAAGACAGAGCATGCACGAGCAAGAGCCTGACCTCAGGGGCCTGCGAACGGCTCATGATGCGTAGGTCCGGGGTGGGCAGCAGCGCTGGCGACGGTTCCCCTCACCAGCTCCATCGGACGAGCACAGGTTCAGGCCGCACGGCTGGTCGGCGGTACCTGGTCGTCTGGTTCGACGCGTGCAAGGGTCAACTGAGAGCGGAGTGCACACGCACTTCGGCACCGGCGGGAGTGCTCAGGAGGACGACGGGCACGCGGAGCGACTCAGCACGATGCGTTTCAAGCAGCTCGATGGCTGAGTTGAGCGCCGGTGGGCGCAAGTAGCCCACGACATAGCCGTCGATACGGATCTCGATGTCCGCGATGCTCTTCATCGCCGGGTCGATCACAGGCACGAGGGACGCCGGTTCGAATCTTGGCGGGTCGTCCTTGGTGAATCCGAGTGCTGTGAACGAGGCACCCAATCTCGACTGACCAACGGAGAAAACGGTGTAGTCGTCCTCGCTTGTGGTGACGTCGGCGAGGGTGATCGTGCCCACTTTGGGCACATCGCGACGGCGGAAGGGCCACATGTCAGATTCGTGCAGGAGAGGTCGTCACGCAGGCGAGCCTAGTGCTGATGTCAGGAGCACGTCTGAGCGCCGTCATCCATGGGCGAGCTTGCTGAGCCCTCACTGGCGGCGTCGGCGGGGGAGAGCGACGGGCGCGCAAGGCAACCGCCAAAGACGGTTCGGAAAAGTCATTGCGGGATGCGCGAAAGCCCGACCACTCGATCGATCTACTCTCGGCACGACGCTTCCACCGTTGCTTGCCAACGTCAACAAGCACGACGGCGACCACGATGTAGGTGATCCAGATTCATGCACGATTCCCCGAAGCCAAATCCGGGTGCGACTCCTTGAATCGAATGCTTCCCTTTTCGAGCAGGGGCTCGCCGCGCCAGGACACGTTGGCTAGGCGTGGGATTTCATGTTTGAAGCCAGGTGACCCGACCGCTCGCCAGTCCGTAAACGCCACTGACTATCGCCAGATCTCCACTTGCGGTCATATCTGCGATGGTCGAGCTGCGCGCCTGAATCTGGCGGGCCTGATAGACCGCGTTGGCTGCAATGGCGTCGTTAGTTGAATGCCCAGTAGGCAGCGCCTCGACTGCTGGAGTAATCCGCTCCACGAAACTGTCCAGATGCGGACCCGGCATATCCCCGGTCGTGAGGCTTCCCTCTGTGGCAATGACCGCACCGCATTCAGTGTGACCAAGGACCGCAATCACGGAGACCCCGAGCGCGGCGGCCGCAAACTCCAGACTCCCAAGGCCCACGGACTCAACCACATTTCCGGCGTTACGCACAACGAAGAGATTCCCAGGCGCCATGTCGAAGATGAAGTCCGGATCTGTGCGTGAATCGCCGCACGTCAGGATTGCGGCGAACGGTTGTTGCCCCTTCGCGGGAGTGGACGCCAGTGGCGAATAGTTCTTCCCCTTGAAGTTGCCATTCACGCTTCGGGTGTTTCCGCGTTCCAAGCGCCTCAAGGCGGTCGCAGGCGAGACAGATGTCGCCGCAGTCGCCGAACTACCTGCAGAAACGGGTACGGCAGCTAGGACGGCAGCCGATGCCGATGCCAACATGAAGTTGCGCCGTGACAAGTTCACAATTGAAGCCTTTCGTTGGTGCGGATTCCGTCAGGGTTGGTCCCGGGCTGGCTCTGCAGGCCTCTCGCCACCAGATGCTACACGTGATGCACGTATCCCCTTGACTTCGAACAGCGCATGACGACGGTCTCTTCGACGCCGCGCACGATGACGCTATAGGCAAGGCACAATGGCGTCTTGTACGAAACGATCACGTTCCGTTGACTCGACACTCCGCGTGATGTCCTGCAGCTACAAGGGGTGCGGGTGGTTTCCGAAGGTGCGTTGGGGGAGCGATCATGAGCCATCGCCTGCGTGTCCGGTGTGACCAACGCCGCGAGTACGTTCGATCAGATCGTTGCTTTCCCGGGAAATGACGGCAACACGCAGGTGTGCTCACTTGTCGGGCTAGGCAGTCATTCACTGCTGGTTATTTGGGGCCGCTCACGTCCATCTGAGTGGTTCTTGTGGACGCTGCGCCTAGCGGATCGGGCCCTGGACTGACCGTCTTCCGAATGTGCAGCAGACCCATATTCGCGAGTGTCCCCGCCCTGGCCGCCGCTAAGGAACGACGGTCTTGGTGGAAGCGGCGACTTTGACGCCGAAACCGGCGGCTCCCAAGTCCGCCCCGTAGTACATCAGCCACTTCTTCTTGCCCACACGGACAATGTCCGGGTCGCCGCCGCCCGCGATGACAGTCCTCTCTCCGGTGAACGTGACACCGTTCTTACTTGATGACACGAGGATGCCGTAGAAGCCGGGGCGATCTCCGGCGTAGTACAGCGCAATGCGGCCATTCTCAATGACGGCAAAGGGATGAGAACCCCCAGCGCTCAACGGACCTTGCCCTTGAGTGATGACCGGGCCCATGGTCCAGTTGAGCATGTCCTTGCTCGTGGCCGTCCGCATGACTCGGGTTGTCCGTTCGCCCGGCTTTTCAAGGTTCGAGAAGTAGGCGCGCCACGTCTTCTTGTGCCGGATGATCGTGATGCCGCCGGGTTCGAAGCCTGCCTGCGCCGTGGTGATCACGGGCCCTTCGTCCGTGAAGGTCTGACCGCCATCGCGCGAGACGGCCGCATTGATGTTTCCGCCCGCGGTGTAGAAGAGTCGCATTGACTTTCCACCGAGGGACACCACTCTGGGTTGCCCCGCGGCGATTCCGGGAAGTGGGTCGCCACCGTCATTTACGAAGGTGGTACCCCTCCTGTTCGTTGAAGTTGCTGACCTGACGCCCGGAAGCGAGGTTGATGAGTTCACGAAGGCGAAGAGGCGAATCTTTCCGCTTGGCAGTCGAATGGCGGTGGCGTCCGCCACCTGGCGGCCGTCTGATGAGAACGTTGCTGCATCCAGTGCCACCCCTAGCGTCCGAAAATTTCCGGCAGCCTTCAACGAGGAACTCTGCTGAGATGGGGGCGGTCCTTCCAGCACCCACTTTCCGCCTTGGCAGTTCATGGGCGCACCCTCGAAGGGCGCCTTGTTTCCCTCGGGGCTGCACGAGTCGCCCGGCCTGATGTCTGCTGCCGCAGGGGTGCCGCCCACGACCACCAGGATCGATGCGACCACACCCACCAAGAGTGTTCTCAGCATGCGAAGCAAGGTACTCGCATCCGCTCTGTGCGGGAGGAGAATCAGGGAATCGTCGTTACGGCACTGGGACGGGCCCGCCCCTGCCTGCCACCTACTCCGCTGAGCGCGCGAGTGTGTAGAGCTTCGGATCGGTGGACGTCAGTCCCGTCACCATCGATGTGATGGCGAGGCGGGCCGAGTCCACGGCGCCCTCCTGCCACCCGGGAGTCTGGCTGTAGGTGTCGCCGGCGAAGTAGATCCGACCTCGCGGCAGTGTCGTGATCTTCTTGTAGACCTTCGACTGCGTCAGGTAGGTCTCGTTGGCCCAGCCGCCCACCTGGCCTGGCATGTACTGCCACGCGATCGTCAGCGCCTTGTCGGCATAGACCTTGGCGACGAACTGAGGGTGCAAGGATTCCCCGCCGAGCAGGGCCTGACGGATCCGGGCACGCTGATTGAGCTCCCCGTACTTCCAGCCGTCCACACCACGGTTGTAGGCCGCCGTGAGGATTCCGGTGGGAGCATTGAAGTCCTCCGAGGGGTACCAGATCTGACTTGAGGGCAGAGTCGTCCAGCTGATTCCGCCGTAGATGGAGTCCTCGTCCTCCCAGAAGCGGTAGCGGCCCTGCAGGCCAACCTTGATTGCCGGCACCATCTCGACCTCAGCGAGCAGGGACTTGACCTTCGGGGAGAGGTTTGACGTGATGCGCATCTCTGGGGGAATGGGAATGCGAAAGTCGGTGCCGTCCGGTCCGGGGGCCGAACTCTTCCCGCCTAGGAGGGCCGGAGCTGCTGTGACGATGCAGAAATCCACCTCGAGAGGCTCGGCAAGGCCATCAACCCCGATCGACACCCCGGAGTCGGTGTTGTTGATGAACCGCACATTGCTCTCAAGCCGCACGAGGTCCCCGACGAACCGCTGACCGGCCAACTCGCCGGTGTCGCGATCCGCGAGGTCTGGCGCTGGGATGCCTGTGCCCTCATATCCCAAGCTCTGCGCGGGGACCTGCTGAAGCAGCAACTGCTGCCAGATCCTGTCCATCCCGCCGACGGGCTGCATCAGGGTGGGCTGCCAGTTGATGTAGTTCGGATTGAACAGGAACGATCCTGCTGAGGTCTCGAGGTCGCCGACGCCCGTGAAGTCGGAATCGAGGATCTCCTCCAGGGACACGGGAGTGCCTGTCTCGATTGTCGATTGCCACCCGCCGGGCTCCTGCACGTAGCCCACGGTGTCCGAGCCGTTGACAGTGCCATCTGACTGAAGATTTCCGAACTGCGTGAGCATGGCCTGGACCTTCTTCTCCTCGTAACCCTTGAGGATGAGGCCGTCGCTCACTGCTTGGGACATGACTGTGGCCAGTTCGCCCATCAGGCTGTAGTTGATGGCGCGCCACTGCACGGGCTTGCCGTCCTTGTAGGTCTCGCTCGAGAGCAGGTTCGAACCGGAGAGGAAGACGTAGGGCTCCAACCGCACGCCCACCTCACCGCAGAGGTCCAGAAGGGCCGTGTGGTTGCTCGGGATTCGGCCGGGTCCGGCATTGAGAAACAGCTCGACCGGCTCATCGGTGCCCGGCCAGTTCTCGACGACGAAGTCTGCGGTCTGTTCTTGGGGAACAGGCGAGTCCGAACGCTCGTGGTAGCCCGAGACGTACATGCGCGAGAAGAGGCGGTGAGGGTTGTACTTGTCGAACCACCAGTTCCGATACTCAGGGTCGGCAGGACGGACGGTGAGGCTGCGACCGCCATAGCGATCGTCGCTCTCGAGGACGACAACTCGAAAGCCTGCCCGCGCAGCAACGTAGGCGGCAGTGAGTCCGGACACGCCTGATCCGACGATGGCGACTGTTCGGGTCTCGTCTGGGTTGAACGGCAGGTCCGAGAATTCTGGCGTTCGCGCCTGAGCGGGGGAACCCTTCGGCAGGGCCAGGAATGCGCCGAGGATGGCCGCGGCTGCAAGGACGCTTCTTCTGCTCAGGGCGATGTCAGGCATGGGGACACTCCAGGGGCAGGGGGTGGGTGGTGTGCGAGCGACCGCTCCGTGAAGGTGGTCTGACTTTTGAACCTAGCGCCGTGCGAGGAAAAGCCCAGCGCACGCTTGCCGTGTTCGTGTGTTTCCCGAACGTCGTGTCTTCGTCCGCGTGTGGTCTCCATTTCTCGTGCGTAGTTTCGCGATAGCGAACGTGCGACGCAGCCGAGGAGATGACATGGGCCTGACACGGCGTGACCTCATGCTTGCTGCAGGAGTGGGCACCGCCGGTCTGGTCGCGACCAGCGCCGGTGGGGCCGCGGCATGGAGCATGGCTGGTCCGCCCGAGTCGGCGGCAGACGGGCCGGTACTGCGCAGCCGTAATGGCCGTCTGCGAGTAGACCTCAGTGCGGGGCCCGGCAATGTCAAGGTCAACGGTTCGTCGACCGGGGGTTTGTTGACCTACAACGGTCGGTTCCCCGCTCCGACCATGGTGGTGAAACCGGGGGATCGCCTCCAGATCCGCCTGACGAACAAGACTCCCACGTGGACCAACCTGCACTTCCACGGGCTACACGTGTCACCCCGTGGCCTTCAGGACAACGTCTTTGCGCAAATCGAGCCGGGGGACACTCGGGCATATGACGTCCGTATTCCGAAGGACCATCCAAGTGGCCTGTTCTGGTACCACCCGCACTTCCACACGGAGACCGGACCTCAAGTCTGGGCCGGCATGTCCGGACTCCTCATTGTTGAAGGCGGCGCCGCCGACCTCCCAGGCGTCAAGGGGCTGCGTAGACACGCCTTCGGCATTCGCGAAGGGGGGCTCGGCCCTGATGGCGGATGGGCGGACTACACGTCGCTGACGCCGGCCACATCGCCGTTGTATGTCAATGGGCGAATCAACCCGCGAATCACCATGCGCCCAGGGGAGACACAGTTCTGGCAGCTGGGCAATATCGGTGTCGCCGCGTACTACCAGGTTGCGCTGGATGACCATGAGTTCACGGTTGTCGAGGAGGACGGCGCCATGGTCTGGCGGACGTGGACTTCGGACACCCTGTTCTTCCCACCCGGCAAACGGTACGGAGTTCTGGTGACGGCACGCAAGCGTGGCGGCGTGGTGCAGCTTCGACAGCTGGGATACGACCAAGGCAAGGATCAATGGCCGGCAGCGCCACTCGTTCGAGTTCAGATCGAGGGCGAGCGCGCGCAGAGTGTCACCGTCCCGGAGCAGATTGGCGACCCACCCTCATGGCTGACGGATGACATCGCCCAGCGGCGGGTGCTCACGCTCAGTCAGGCCATTGTTGACGGGGCGTCCGAGTTCTACATCGACGGCATGCTCTTCGACAACCTGACCTTTGCTGACGTGATCCAGGTGAAGCTCGGCACCACTGAGGACTGGGTGATTCGCAATGCCACGTCCGTATATGCAGGTGCACCCCGGAATGAGCAGCATCCCTTCCACATCCACGTCAACGACTTCGCCGTGGTGGAGACCGGGGATTGGGATCCACTCACGAACGAGACGAGCAATCGCGTTCGAGTCACGCCGAGGAGTGTGGCCGACACCGTCAATGTCCCGTGGAACGCCTATGTGCGCTTTCGGACGCACTTCGCGGACTTCGTCGGCAGGAGCGTCTTCCACTGCCATCTGCTGTTCCACGAGGATCACGGGATGATGGGGGTCTTCGACATCGTCGACGCCCAGGGTAAAGGGGCGGGCCCAGACCAGCGCCTCCCGACGCACTCGCACTGAGGTCTGGGCCCGGCCCCTCACAGGCTGCTCACCCGCGCGTCGACCGACTCCCAGACACCGGAGGCGCAGAAGCCGAAGTCGGCGGATTCCCCACCGGCGGGAATGGACGTCAACCAGGTCGGTGGTGTCACAGTCATGGCGCCGTCGCTTGAGCTGACGGTTCCGTTCCAGTGGGTGGTGATCTGCGACCCGGCAGGCAGGGTGAAGCGCAGGGACCACGGCCCTGATGCGGTGCTGCCCGCGTTGGTGACCACGGCAGTGCGGCAGTACCCGCCGTCCCAGGTGGAGTCCGCTTGCCATGTGATCGCCAGCGTCGAGTCAGGAGTCGTGGGTGTGGGACTCGTGGGCGTGGGTGCTGGCGCTGGAGTTGGCGTCGGCAGCGGAGCAGGCGCCAGGCCGACATTGCCTGCAGCGTCCTCGCCAGAGTCCACCGCGCCGGCCGGAGTCGTGACTGCGAGAGCGCTGGGGGCTCCGGTGCCATTGATGCAGAAGCCGGTGTCGGAGTAGCTGCCGCCGGCGGGTGCCGTGGCCCATGCCGGCGCTGTGATCGAGAGCACCCGTCCATCGGCGGTGGCCTCGCCATTCCACACAGAGCCCAAGGTCTGCCCTGATCGCAGAGTTACCGACATGCTCACGATGTCCGCAGCTGAACGTCCGGAGTTGTTGACAACGACGTGTCCGCACCAGCCGCTGTTCCAGGTGGAGTCAGTCACGACCGACATCGTCAGCGCGCCTGAGCCCACCTCGGTGGTGCTCGTGTCTTCGCCGGATGCATCTTCGCCGAACGAATCGTCCGTATCGGGCAGCTCTGGCTTCGCAGTCGCCGGCGGTGATGTGATCGCGCCGAAGTCCATCGGTCGACGATCCATCAGGTCAGACAGCAGGCCCATCTTGTCTGCGTGAACGGTCTGCCAGTCGTCCTTGAGGATTCCGCCGGTGTCGCCGGAATTGGGATTCCAGGACCAGAAGGTCCAGCTGATCCCCTTGCGGCCGAGGTAGTCCGCGAACTGGCGGATCCAGCGTCCCTCGGTGGTGTCCGTGCCGACGTTCTTGGCGCCGAATTCCCCAACGAGCAGTGGAGCGATGTCGTTGTCATGGATGTATCCGAAGCCGGCATCCCAGCGGCTCTCAAGGATGTCCGCCATGTTCGGATCGCTGAACCACGGCTGGGCAAAGACGCCCGGCCCATACTCGTGCGGGGAGTACACGAGCTTGTCGGCCACGTTCAGTCGAACGGGATTGCGTCGGACGCCTTCGAGATTGCCGCCCCACCAGTGCCGATCAACCTGGCCGCCGGCCACGGGCTGCTCGATGCCCTCGACGAGGATGAGGAGATCGGGGTTCTGGCCGAGCACAATGTTGCCGGCACGCTCGGCTGCTCGCCGCCAGTCTGTTGCTCCGCCCGTTCCCCAGGTCGCGCTGCCGTGCGGCTCGTTCTTGAGATCCGCTGCGATGACGTGCGGGGAGTCCGCGTAGCGCTCGGCAAGACGGCTCCATGCTTGGACCCAGTCGTTCTCTGTGTAGCCGCCCTGCCCGAACCACAGGTCGTACATGAATCCGTCATCGGACTGCGAGTGGTTGTCCAAGATCACCATCAGGCCCTGGCGACCGGCCTCATCGATGATCACGTCCATGGCCTGCTGAGGGGTCTTGCCCTTGAGCGCGGCATTGCGGCCACTCCCGTAGTCGATCCCGCTCGTCGTGGCGGACTCCAAAGCCTCGAGCGAGAAGGGCATGCGGATGGTGTTGAAGCCCTGCTGCTTGATCTGCCGGAGCATGTCCTTGTAGTCACGCGACCACAGTCCGTGCGGAGCATGGTTGGCCGTCTCGAACCCGAACCAGTTGACGCCTTGCAGGACCACCTCGTTGCCGCGGGCATCCACGATCTCGTTGCCGTCAGTGGACAGCGGCAGGGCAGGCAGTCCGCTCGCTGCCGTGGCCGGCGGTGTCCCCGTCAGGAGAATCGCGCAGGAGGTGGCGACCGCAGCCGTGACGGCCAGCCATCGACGAGACCTCGCTCTGGTCGACGGCTCTGGGTGGCGACCCACCAACGTGTCGGCGGTGGCTCTGCTCGGTGATGGATGCATGGGCTGGCTCCTCTGAGTTATCGCGAAACGATGTCCATCACGGTGCGCCAGATGTCTGGGAGTTTCCTGTGAGACCAGAGGGCAGCGTTCGGTTATTCGCGCATGCCGTGGACGGATTCCCGCGTCGTGGAGGGGGTTTCGTTATGCAGGGGATTTCGCACTGACGGGCCACGTGGCTGTCAGGAGCGCCCCGCCACCGGTGCTGTTGCCGAGGTGCCAGGTGGCGCCCGACTCGGTGATGCACTGCAGGCCCAGCCCCTCGTGCGGATGGGCGCTGGCGCCGATCCCGTCGTCCTCGACGGTCATGGTCACTTCACGATCGCCTAGTGAAGAGACACCAATCTGTGCATGTCGGGCCTGGCCGTGGCGGCTGGCGTTCGTCAGTGCCTCCTCGGCGCAGCTCACGAGGCGGGCGATGGCGTCAGGATGATCCTTGAGCACGCTCACCGCCTCGGCGCTGACATCGAGCGTGACGTCGACGAGACCTGCCCAGGGCAGGATGAGTGCCTCGAGCTGCTCCACCACTGATGCCGACGGCGCTTCCTGCCAGCGTGCAAGCCGATCGAGGTCGTTGGCTGCCTGTTCCAGAAGGGAATCGATCCGCACCTGGAGGTCGGTGACCGAGGGCTCATGACCCCGGGCACGTTCGTCGAGGTGAATACGCAGGGCGAACGAGACAGCAGCGAGGCGACCTTGCACAGGGCCATGGAGGATCTCAGAGATCTGCTCGCGGGTTCGGTTCCCTTGGACGTTGAATTCCTCGGTGGCAGTGGTGAGTGCGTCGTTGGTGACTTGGAGCTCCTGGATCGATGATGATGCCTGGCGGGCGCCCTCGACGACCGTGGTGATGACCAGAAGCAGAATCACCGAGACGGCGTTTGCCGCGACTGTTTCCGGCCCGGGCTCCGCCCACAGGCACCGGGGAGAGGCCGTATCGAGGATGAGCCGGTAGACCCAGAAGCCTGCCACGGTCGCGGCGACGAGCCACATGAGTCCCCATGGGCGCATCCGCAATGGCCTCCACTGCCCGACGAGGCCAAGGGTCAATGTCACGGCCAGGAATCCCATGACGGCCATAGCCGGAACGCCGGTGCAGCCGAGGTTGAACTGCGCGATGAACAGCAGGGCTGCGGCCACTCCCATGATGGGCAGATTGATACGAGCCGAGAGTGTGAGATCGATGACCTGGCCGAGCGTGGAGGTTCGGGCGGGTCGATCCGTGGTCACTGCCGATGGCGGCTCGGATATCTCATGGCTGATTGATCGGACGACGCGTGATGTGTAGTCGCTGACCTCGGCATGAAGGTGAGTGAGGAGATCGGTGGAGGGGGAGACACCTATGGCGGCCACCTGGCGGCGAAGCCGATCGATCTCGGGGGCGACGGTGGTGGCGATCGCGAGGGCGAGGTCCTTCGACTGCTGCTCGGCATAGCCCTCGGCTCTGGACCTCAGCTCGAGGAGTCGGCGTTGCTGACGGCGCAGGAGGCGCTGTTGCCGACGGCGATCCGCCAGGGTGGCCATTCCCGAGCTCGCCAGCGCCAGAATGATCGCCGTGAACACCGCCCCCAGAGCGACATTGGCGGCGGAGAAGATCGGTTCTCCTGACACAAGTGACCGGAGCGTCGCTGCGGTCAGAGCCGATGTTGCTCCTGCAGCCGCCCACGTGAGGAGAATGCCGACGATTCCGTTGCGAGTCTGCCGAACCCGCGCGGAGAGGGAGACAAGGGCGAAGAGCAGGAAGCCGGAGAGAGGGGCCGACAGGGAGATGATCAGTCGAGTGGTGGCGGTGAACTCTTCGAAGCCGATCCCCGAGCGAGAGTAGGTCCCGAGCATGAACAGCGGCAGGAGGCACGCATAGAGGGGAATGGACAGAGGCCACTCGCTGCGCAGCGTGCGCGAGACGACCTCGTTGTCAGCGAACGGTGACATGCCCGGACTGCCACCTGCGCACGGCGAGGACACGAGAGTTGTACTCAGGCGAAGGTGCGATTCCCAAGGCCTGCATCGTGCGCTGAACCGCTGCCTCGGCCGCTCTCAGTGACGTGCCGCGGCGCGAGGCGATTCCCGCATTCGACAGACCCTCAGCCATGAGATGCAGGATCTCCGCCTGCACGGAGCTGATGATGATCTCGTCGGCCACTCCCGATGTGTCGGGGCGATGGACTCCCACCTGAGTGATGGCCTGTTCGATGGCCGCCGGGATGTCATCCATCGAGTCGAGTGCGGACTTGACCAGCATGACGGCATCGGCAGGAAGCTGATCGGAGCTGCCCACGGCAAGTTCGACCGATCGGTGTGCAGTCAGGACGACCAAGCCGATCCATGGAAAGTCCGCGGATATGCGCTGGAGCAGGTCGACCCCAGACGGACCTGGGCCCAGATCCAAGTCGGTGATGACCGCGTGCGGCTCGAACTCCTCAAGGGATGAAAGCGCCTCGGCCACACTCGTCACCGCTCGCACATCAAGCCCTGCACCCGCGAGGCTGTCCGATACGGCCTGACGGGTGAAGTCCTCGTCCTCAACGAGGATGATGCGTCGCGGTGGCGTCTCCGAGGAGCCATCAGGCGCCATTGCCGCGTCGTATGACATGGTGCCTCCTCTCCCGCCTGACCTGGACTGCCGACGGCTCTGGTGGTTGCGAACTGCTCCCGACGGTAACGAGTCCGTCTGCCCCATGAGCAGGATGGCGCCGGAGACGTTCGGTTTTTCGCTGCGATCAGCCCTCGGGCGGAGGCAGGATTCGGAAACCGCAATGCGGGCACACGCGCGCGTCCTTGGAGATCTGCTCGGCGCAGTCTGGGCACGTCTGCTTGCGCCTCCAGCCGAAGATCACGGAGACGACGGAGTTGGCCTTCGCCCCGTTCCCGACCCCGGCTAGGCAGTGCCGGCAGTAAATGGCCAATTGGGCGGCATCCTTGGCGGGGCGCCCCTGGGCCTCTGCGGCGATCGTGTCGGCGAGATCGGCCGCCTGCTCAAGGACATCTCGGGACCCGGAGTCCATCGCATGGTTGACCCCCTCCCACGCCTGCCGAACCGCCTGTCTTGCTCGTCCGCGCTCCCACTCCGCGCGGGCGGAGTCGACGAGCTGCTCGGGGGTCACAGGACGATTCAACCCCATGCGTTGGGGGCCCCCTCACGGGGCGAAGTGCAGAGCCTCGTCCAAGGGCTTGCGTTCGAGGTCAGGAACCTCGCACGTCTCGGCCGGGTACCCGACGGGAAAGAGGATGTACGGCCGCTCGGTGGCGGGGCGCTCGAAGATCTCGGTGAGAAAGCCCATCGGATTCGGCGTGTGCGTCAGCGTCGCCAAGCCCATGGTGTGCAGCGCGGTGATGAATAGGCCGCATGCAATGCCCACTGACTCGTTCACGTAGTAGTTCTTGCGAAGCGAGCCGTCCTCTAGTGGCGTTGACTTCTGCGCGAAGGCGACGACGATCCACGGCACGACGTCCAGGAAGCCCTTGTCGGACGATGTTCCGAGGGGGGCGATCGCATCACGCCAGGCCGGGGGAAGGCGTCCGCCTTCATAGTTCTCCCGCTCCCCCTCCTCTGCCGCCATTCGGATGCGGTGCTTCACCTGCGGATCGCAGGTGGCCACGAACGTCCACGGCTGCTGGTGGGCACCGGATGGAGCCGTGTTAGCGGCAGCGACGGCCAGTTCTATCGCCTCGCGTGGGACGGGCCGGTCCGAGAAGTCCCGAACACTGCGCCTGAGGGACATGTGGTTCAGGAAAGCCTGACCGCGGTGCAGGGATTCCTGCTCAGGGACGAGCTCTGGGGAGTAGCGCATCCGCCGACTCTAGGTGGCAGGTGGCGTCGGTTGGGGGCGGACGGCCACATGGTCGAAGGGGCAGTGCCGGCAGCCGTTTCCACAGCACCAGCCACGATTGGCGAGGTAGGTGCGCGTGAACACGAACAGCCCGGTGGTGGGGTCGGTGTAACCGGAGTCCCCCCGAGCGCAGGCCCGATCGTGGGCCTCGCGCGCCCTCGCATCCAGAGCGGGCTCGACAGGCATGCCCTGATCGTAGGCGTCCGTGGCGCGGCCCGCTGTCCGCGTGCGTCCCGGCTGTTAATCTGACGCCCCCATGCCCGCTTACATCCTCACGATCACCTGCCCAGACGGCCCGGGCATCATCCATGCCGTCAGCGGAGCGCTGCTCGAGATCAAGGCGAATGTCCTAGAGCAGGAGCAGTACTCGGATCTGGAGACCGGACTCTTCTTCGCTCGCACCAAGTTCGAGAGCGAGCTGACCGACGTCGAGGCTGTGCGCTCACTCGTCGTCGATCGAACATCGGGGTTCGGTACTGAGGTGGGGCTGCGGCTGGAGGCCGCTCATCGTCGCGCGCTGATTCTCGTGTCGCAGTACGACCACTGCCTGCTTGACCTCATCTACCGGCGCGAGGCAGGAGAGCTGCCCCTCGACATCGTGGGCATCGTCTCGAATCACGAGACGTGCCGCGACATCGCTGATCGCTCGGGAATCCCCTTCCATCACCTGCCGGTGACCCCGGACACGAAAGTCGCGCAGGAGGAGCGCGTGCTCGAGCTCGTCGAGCAGGAGCGGGTCGATCTCGTGGTGCTCGCCCGCTACATGCAGATCCTCTCCGATCGGGCGTGCCAGGAGTTGAGCGGACGCGTCATCAACATTCACCATTCCTTCCTTCCGGGTTTCAAGGGGGCTCGCCCTTACCACCAGGCGCATGCGCGTGGTGTCAAGCTGATTGGTGCGACGGCGCACTTCGTCACCTCCGACCTCGACGAGGGCCCGATCATCGAGCAGGAGGTCGAGCGGGTGAATCACACCTTCACGGCCGAGGCACTGTCCGAGATCGGGCGAGACGTCGAGCGGCTAGCTCTCTCGCGGGCAGTCAAGCTGTTCGCCCAGGATCGGGTCTTCCTGAACAGGGACCGAACGGTCGTCTTCGGCGCCTGACCTATTGGCGACGGCCTTCCCGTCGTCCCGTCCCACCCCATAGACTCGCCAAGCAATCGAGCCCCCGCGCTCTGCTCCCATCACTCTGGAGGATCCATGGCTGACGACGACATCGAGATCGGCGAGGACATCGAGGTGGACGTTGTCGTGGATGCCGATGGCAAGGTCGTCGGCTCCGTGGTCGATGACCTCGTGGTGGCATCTGGCCCCCAGGGCTCACTGGTCGACGAGACCATCGATGTGCTGGATACCGATGGCAATCTCCTGATGGAGGACGAGAAGGTCAGCGTCTACAACGAGAACTCCGAGCTCGTTGCCGAGGAGGAGACGGTCACCATCGCCCTCGACAGTTCCGCCAAGGACTGACCGGTGCTCAAGGGCGTCGACCCCCTGCTCAGCGGGGCGCTGCTGAAGATCCTCGACGACATGGGTCACGGTGACCAATTGGCGCTGGTGGACCGCAATTTCCCCGCGCATTCCTCGGGTCGCCCGGTTGTGCGGCTGGGTGAGGTGTCGATCATCCGCGCCGCGCGCGCGATCCTGAGTGTCTTTCCGTTGGACTCGTTCCAGTCCCATCCCCTCGAGCGCATGGAGGTGGAGGACGACCCGCACAGGACGACGGACGTGCAGGATGAACTGCTCGCCCTCGCGTCATCGCAGGAGGGTCGCCCGCTGGAGTACGGCGTCATCCCTCGTCTGGACTTCTATGAGCGCGTGCGTGGAACCTATGCCGTCGTGCACACCCTGGACTCCGTTCCCTACGGCTGCTTCGTGATGCACAAGGGCGTCGTCTTCGACTGAGCGGCATGCACGCCAGTGGCTCCGCCGATGCGTGATGCCCCAGAACGCGAGTAGTTTGCGGGTATGGCTCTCGTGGCAGGGGTCGACTCCTCGACCCAATCGGTGAAGATCGTTGTTCGTGACGCTGATTCAGGCGCCCTGGTGCGCGAGGCGCGTGCCTCTCATCCCGACGGCACCGAGGTTGATCCCGCGGCATGGGTGAGCGCGCTCGCGGGGGCCTCTGACGGACTTCTCGATGGCGTCTCGGCCATGGCCATCGGTGGTCAGCAGCACGGCATGGTGGCCCTGGACGATGAGGGCGAGGTTGTCCGCGATGCCCTGCTGTGGAACGACACTCGGTCCGCACCGGATGCTGACGACCTCATTGCCGAACTCGGCGGCCCCCAGGCGTGGGCGGATGCCGTCGGCAGTGTGCCCGTCGCTGCGTTCACGGTCACGAAGGTGCGCTGGATGGCGCGCGTGGAGCCCGGGAATGCTGCGCGCACGTCGCGTGTGCTGCTGCCGCACGACTACCTGACGTGGCTGCTGGCCGGGCGCCCTGACGAGGCCGCGACGGATCGTGGCGAGGCATCGGGAACGGGCTACTGGTCGCCCATCACGGGGGAGTACCGAACAGACCTGCTGGAGATGGCCCTTGGCCACGATGCACGGCTGCCGCACGTGCATGGTCCGGCCTGGGCTATCGGGGAGACGCAGGCAGGGATCCTCCTTGGTCCCGGCACGGGTGACAACATGGCCGCGGCGCTGGGCATCGGTGCTGGCCCGGGAGATGTGGTCGTGTCCTTGGGCACGTCGGGGACGGCATTCGCCGTCTCGGATGTGCCTGCGAAGGATCCCAGCGGTCTCGTCGCTGGATTCGCCGACGCGACAGGGCACTTCCTCCCGCTTGTCTGCACGCTCAATGCCGCGCGGGTGCTGTCGTCAACGGCGGCGATGCTCAACGTGGACCTTGACCAGTTGGCGACGCTCGCGCTGGCGGCCGCACCCGGTGCCGGGGGGCTGTCCCTGCTTCCCTATCTGGACGGGGAGCGGACCCCCAACCTGCCGACGGCTCAGGGGTCGCTGCATGGCCTGACGCGAGACAACATGACGCCGGAGAACCTTGCCCGGGCTGCAGTCGAAGGAATGCTGGGCGGCCTGGCTGATGCGGTGGATGCTCTGGTCGAGGTGGGTGTCGAACCACGTCGGGTCATCCTCGTCGGCGGTGCGGCAGCGAACCCTGCTGTGGGTGCGGTGGCCGCGACGCTGTTCACGGTGCCGGTGGTCGTGCCCCCGGCTGGCGAGTACGTCGCCGACGGCGCCGCTCGACAGGCCGCCTGGGTGCTCGCGGGCGGGGGTGAGCCGCCGGTCTGGGATGACGTTCGCGAGGGGGAGACACGCACGTATCAGCCGGACCCCGTGGCCGCGGTGCGGCAGGCCTATGGCCGGGCTCGAGGTGCGCTCTACCCCGCCTAGGTGCAGGGGAGTTCCGTCAACGCCGACTCCGTGGCTTCTGCGTGACGTGTGCGTGACCAAATCGTTACGCCAGAACGGCACTTTCGCCTTGTCACCACTCGGATCCCGACTTATGTTTGCGCAGACAACATACATTGTTGGTGACTCCAACATATTCCGGCCGCGCCCCCAGGGTGGTGGACGGGAGCGGTGTGCGGGGGAGTCCCACCGAACGACGTGGAGGGCGACTCGTGAGCAGGGAGTTCGTTGCGCAGCCGGAGAACCGCTTCTCGTTCGGGCTGTGGACGGTCGGCAACCGCGGCCGCGATCCCTTCGGCGAGGCGGTTCGCCCCAAGATCGAGATCGACGACATGCTCCGCGGTCTTGCGGACATCGGTGTCTATGGCGTGAGCTTCCACGACGACGACCTCATGACCTTCGGGGCCCCCGAGTCCCAGCGTCGCGCTGAGCTGGATGCCTTCAAGAAGACTCTTGAGGAGACCGGGCTCGTGTGCACGATGGCCACGACCAATCTCTTCTACCACCCCATCTTCAAGGACGGTGCGTTCACGTCGAACGACCGTGATGTGCGTCGATACGCGATCCAGAAGTCGATGCGAAATATCGACGTCGCCGCCGAGCTGGGGGCGCCGACGTACGTGTTCTGGGGTGGCCGAGAGGGAGTCGAGTCGGCCGCGGCAAAGGACACCCGCGACGCCCTGTCCCGCTACGCAGAGGCGCTGGACTTCCTCGGCGGCTACGTCAAGGACAAGGGCTACGACATCCGATTCGCCATCGAGCCGAAGCCGAATGAGCCGCGGGGCGACATCTTCCTCCCCACGGTTGGGCACGCGCTCGCCTTCATCGAGAGGCTGGAGCACAGCGAGATGGTGGGCCTCAACCCGGAGGTCGCGCACGAGACGATGTCAGGCCTGTCGTTCTATCAGGGAGTGGCCCAGACCCTGTGGCAGGACAAGCTCTTCCACATCGATCTGAACGATCAGCGCATCGGCCGCTTCGACCAGGACTTCCGTTTCGGATCGGAGGGGTTGAAGGATCACTTCTTCCTCGTTCGACTGCTGGAGAACAGCGGATACGCGGGCGTCAAGCACTTCGATGCGCACGCCTATCGCACCGAGGATGTCGCCGGTGTGTGGGACTTCGCCCGCGGTTGCATCCGCAATTACCTCGCATTCGCGGAGAAGGCCCGCGAATTCGACTCAGATCCCCGCGTTGCTGCGGCCATGGCCTACACGGGCGTGGCTGACCTCGCGGAGTCGTCCATCGGTGCGTACTCCTCAGAGGCGGCTGCTGGACTCATGGCGGAGACGTTTGACGTCGAGGCCTTGGCACAACGGGGGTATGGCATTGAGGCCCTCGACCAACTCGTCGTCGATCACATTCTCGGCATCGCCTGACGCCGCGGATGACGACGTAATCACCCACCACACAGGCAGCCTTGGCTGCAAGGAAGGGACACATCCATATGTCCAGGAAACTGATCGGAGCAGTCGCGAGCCTCGCCGCCGCGTCTTTGCTCGTTGCTGCGTGCAGCTCCTCCAGCGAGGAGTCCACGGACGCTGCCGTCACCGAGGAGACCGCTGCTGCTGAGGTCACCGAGGATGCAGCCGAAGAGGTTGCCGAGGAGGCTGTCGCCGCAGGCGGCAAGGCCTGCGTGATCCTGCCCGACGCGGCGTCGTCGGCTCGCTGGGAGACCGCGGACCGTCCGTTCCTCGAGCAGGCATTCACCGCGGCTGGCGTCGAGTACGACATCCAGAACGCGAATGGCGACAAGGCCAAGTTCCAGACCATCGCCGACGGCATGCTCGCCAGCGGCTGTGGCGTCATGGCTGTCGTCAACCTCGACAGCGAGACCGGCTCAGCCGTCATCGCCAAGGCCACCGCTGCCGGTGTGCCCGTCATCGACTACGACCGTCTCACCCTCGGTGGCGGCGCTCAGTACTACGTCTCCTTCGACAACGTCGCAGTGGGCACCGCGATCGGCGAGGGCCTCATCAAGTGCCTCGGCGACGCTGGTGTGACCGAGGGCCCGGTGGCCCTGCTCAACGGTTCGCCCACGGACAACAACGCGACGCTCTTCAAGCAGGGCTACCAGGCCGCGCTTGAGGGTGCAGGCTTCACCGTTGCTGCCGATCAGGCCGTTCCGGACTGGGACAACACCAAGGCCGGCACCATATTCGAGCAGATGTACACCGAGGCGAATGGTGACTTCGTCGCCGTCGCAGCGGCCAACGACGGTCTCGGTGGCGCAGCCATCGCCGTCCTCGATCGCAACGGCCAGGCTGGCGCCATCCCGGTGTCGGGCCAGGACGCGACCGATGAGGGTCTCCAGCGCGTGCTCATGGGCACCCAGTGCGTGACCGTCTACAAGGCCGTGAAGAAGGAGGCCGAGGCAGCTGCTGCTCTCGCGGTCGCCCTGCTCAACGGTGACTCCGCCGCGGCTGACGCGCTGGCGACCGGCTCCACGACCGACAGCGAGGCTGGCACCGAGGTGCCGTCCGTGCTGCTCGAGCCGCAGCCGATCTACGCCGACACCGTGATCGACGTCATCAACGACGGCTTCACCACGGCAGAGAACGTCTGCGCGACGGACGAGCTCATGGAGAAGTGCGTCGAGTACGGCATTCAGTAGCACACTGCCGGCCTAGGCCGGTCCGAACGGAACCGGTGGGGACGGGTGCCATGCCCGTCCCCACCGGCCGTCTGGGGGAACTGCGGTTGATTGCGGAGTTCCCTCCGACCGAGGAACTCCCGATCATTGCGGAGTTCCCTCCGACCGAGGAACTCCCGGAAAAACCACCCACCCCACTCATCCCTACGAGAAGGTTGCTCCATGACGGCTGACTCACCGATTCTGGAACTCAAGGGCATCAACAAGAGCTTCGGCGCCGTGCACGTTCTGCACGATGTGGATCTCACCGTGATGCCAGGGCAGGTCACCGCGCTCGTGGGAGACAACGGCGCCGGCAAGAGCACCCTGATCAAGGGCATCGCGGGCATCTACTCGTTCGACAGCGGTGACTACTTCTTTGAGGGCAAGCGAGCCCAGGTGCATGACCCCAAGGACGCCAACGCTCTCGGCATCGAGGTCGTGTACCAGGACCTGGCGCTGTGCGACAACCTCGACGTGGTCCACAACATGTTCCTGGGCCGCGAGGAGACGAAGGCGGGAACGCTGGACGAGATCGACATGGAGAAGCGGGCCACGGACACCCTCAAGGGCCTGTCCGTCCGCACGCTGAAGTCGGTGCGTCAGCAGGTATCGAGCCTCTCCGGCGGTCAACGGCAGACGGTCGCCATCGCCCGCGCCGTCCTGTGGAACTCCAAGATGGTCATCCTCGATGAGCCGACGGCCGCACTCGGCGTCGCCCAGACGGAGCAGGTGCTCAATCTCGTCCGACGACTCGCGGACAACGGCCTGGGAGTCATCCTCATCTCGCACAACATGAACGACGTCATGCAGGTCGCCGACAGCGTCGCCTGCCTCTATCTCGGCCAGATGGCCGCTCAGGTCCAGATCTCCGAGGTCGATCACAGCAGCATCGTGGAGCTCATCACGATGGGGCGGTCAGGTGACATCGGCATCCAGCTCGATGATGCGATGACGGGAGACGTGGCGTGAGCAATCATCAGACGACCGACGTGGACATTCCCGAGGCTGGTGACCGCGGGGGCATCGGCATGGCGGTGGGGGACTACTTCTCCCGCGTCAAGGGAGGTGACGTCGGTTCGCTCCCGGCCGTCCTCGGCCTCGTCGTCCTGTTCCTGCTGTTCACGGCCCTGAAGCCGGACACCTTCTTCTCCTTCTTCAACTTCGCCAACCTGCTCAACCAGTCGGCCGCCATCATCGTCCTGGCCATGGGCCTGGTGTTCGTCCTGCTGCTGGGAGAGATCGACCTCTCCGCGGGCTTCACGGCCGGCACGGCGGCGGCGGTGCTGGCCGTGGCACTGTCGAACTGGGGACTGGCGTGGCCCCTGGCCCTGCTCGTCGGCCTGCTCACCGGAACGGTGATCGGCCTGTTCATCGGCTCCCTGGTCGCCAGGCTCGGAATCCCGTCCTTCGTCGTGACGTTGGCGATGTTCCTCGCCCTTCAGGGCGTCATGCTGCTGATCATCGGTGAGGGCGGAACCATTCGCCTCCGCAGCGATGTCCTCCTCGCCATCATGAACCAGAACATGCCGCTGTGGGCCGGGTGGCTCATGTGGGCGCTGGTGATCGGCGGCTACCTCCTTGTGTCCTGGCGGGCGATTGCCGGGCGCCGTAAGGCGGGCCTGCGGTCCACGGCGACGTCGGTGTGGATCGCCAAGGTCCTGAGCCTTGCTGTGCTGCTCGGCGTGCTCGTCTTCGTTCTCAATCAGCAGCGGCAGATCGTTCGACCGGGCAAGGAGTCGTGCCCCTCGGTGGGCGAGGCGCCGGTCGGGTGCATCCCGGTCATCGAGGGTGTCCCCTGGGCCGTGCTAGTCGTGCTGGTCCTCGTCGTCGGCCTCACTTTCGTGCTGGGGCGCACGCCCTTCGGCCGTCACGTATACGCAGTGGGCGGCAATGCTGAGGCGTCGCGTCGAGCCGGAATCAACGTGAAGATGATCAAGATCTACTGCTTCATGATCGGGTCGACACTTGCGGCAGTCGCCGGTGTTCTCCTGGCCTCGCGCGACAACTCTGTCTCGCCGACGACGGGTGGTGCGCAGACGCTGCTGTTCGCCGTCGGTGCGGCGGTCATCGGCGGCACCAGCCTCTTCGGTGGCAAGGGCAAGGTCATGGATGCCGTCGTCGGCGGTCTCGTGATTGCGGTCATCGCCAATGGGCTGCCACTGATCACCCAGCAGTCGGGCATTCAGTTCGTCGTGACTGGTTTCGTCCTTCTGGTTGCAGCGGGCGTCGATGCGATCTCTCGCAAACGTGCCTCAGCGACCTAGCAGGATTCCTTCCACTCTCATGTCAACGCATTCGGCCTCTACTCAGGATGATCTCCGGCGGATCAATCGTGCCCGCCTGCTGAGGCGGCTGCACGAGGCCGGACCTGCCCGTAGATCCGACCTCGTGGCGTTCTCGGGTCTGAACCGCAGCACTGTGGGCGCGGTGATGGCCGATCTCGCCGAGTCCGGCGTCGTGCGAGAGGTGGCTGGTCGCCCCGGACAGGTGGGGCGTCCCTCACTTCGTGTCGAGCCGGTGAGCGAATCTGCTGTCGTGGTCGCGTTCGACCTCCGCGTGGAGTCGACCGTGGTTGCACTGGTGGGGCTCGGTGGTGAAGAGCTGTGGCGACGTGAGCAGGAGCACGCGAGAGCGAAGTACACCGCAAAGGCTGCGGTGAAGAACCTGCTCTCCCTGACTCGTCAGGCACTTCGGCGTGCGCCGGAGGATGCGGCATGGGTGGGCATCGGGATTGCTGTTCCTGGCATTGTCGACCACGCGGACGGTCTGGTTCGGTTCGCTCCCAACCTGGGATGGGTTGACGTACCGCTGGGTGCCTTGCTCAGGGAGGCGATCAGTGCCGAGTACGGCTTCGTGCCGCACCTTGCCATCAGCAACGACGCGGACCTCGGGGCGTTGGCCGAGCACGTGCGTGGCGTGGGCGCGGACAATCGGAACCTCATCTACCTCTCCGGAGAGGTAGGTATCGGCGGAGGTGTGATCATCGATGGTCGGCCCATGCTGGGTGCGGGAGGCTTCGGCGGCGAGGTCGGCCACATGGTCGTCAATCCGTCTGGAGTCGAGTGTCGCTGCGGTGCGACCGGCTGCTGGGAGACGGTGATCGGTCGCGATGCTCTCGTCAGGGCAGCAGGGCTCAAGAAGGACCATGCAACGGTGGAGGATGTCATCGCGGCGGCCGCGTCTGGAAGTGAACGCGCGCGTCGCGCTCTCGAGGAGGCCGGTGACTGGCTGGGCATAGGTCTGGCGAATCTGGTCAACGTCTTCAATCCCGAGGTCATCGTGCTGGGAGGCCACCTGCGCCTCCTGCTTCCATTCGCCTCGGACGCAGTCGATCGTCATGTGCTCACGGCGGTGCCGGCGGCTCGGGAGCAGGTGCGCATCGACGTGCCGGCACTCTCGGGGGACAGCCCGCTCCTCGGTGCGGCAGAGGCTGCCTTTGATGCGCTGCTGGCGGATCCGATCAGCGTGATCGCCGACGTGGCTCATGCCTCCGCGTCCTGACGCTGCCGGACTCTCGGTGATCACGCTGTCGGTCGGATCCATGTCGGTCGTCGTTGATCCGAGTGATGGCGGCAGGGCGGTGTCCTGGACAGTGGCGGGGCGTGAGCTGCTGTTGCAGCACGGAGACGATCCCATCGAGCACGGCATGTATCCCATGGCCCCATGGGCGGGCCGCATCCGAGGCAACATGGTGCCTACAGGGTCAGGCACGTATCCGCTCCCGGCGACCTATGGCCCCTGGGCGCTCCACGGCACGGTCGTGACGAAGCCCATGCAGGTGGTCAGCCTGACGATCACTGATGATCGTGCAGACCTTGAATTGGTCAGCGACTCGCATCCGGAGTGGCCGTGGCCGATGGTGGTGCGCACAAGGTGGACGCTGCACGGTCAGGCTCTGGCGACGCAGATCGAGGTCGAGGCACCTGGTGAACCATTCCCCGCCGTGGTGGGCTGGCATCCGTGGTTCGCCAAGATGCTCGACGGTGTCGCGGCTCAGTGGCAAGCGGAGATCGACGGCATGCTCGTGCGTGACGGGTCGGCCCTGCCTGCGTCCTACGCGGCCGTCGTGACACCTGGGCCTCACGACGATGCCTTCTCAGTGCCCTCGGGTGAGTGCAGGGTGACGTGGCCCGGGGTGCTGACCCTCGAGATAGTCGCGGACTCTGGTTGGTATGTGGTGTTCGACGAACTGCCAGACGCCCTGTGCGTGGAGCCGCAGACCGGACCGCCTGACGGACTCGTCGATCATGAGTGGAGCCCAGTGCAGGTGGCGAGCCCTGGGCGTCCGGTGCGCCAGACCGTCAGTTGGCAGGTGCGTGACCTGCAGGCGGGTTGAGACCGACGGTCGTACCCGTGGCGCCCGAAACCCTTGCCGCATCAAGGACCCGGAGCGTGGCCACCGCATCTGTCATCGACACAGGGGCGGCACTCTCGCCGGACATTGCGGCAGCAAGGCAGCGGTAGAAGTTCGGCCAGTTGCCGTGTTCCAGCGGCACCCGTGACTCCGTGGCCCTGTTGTCGTCGTCAAAGGTGCGCAGCGTGGCCGCCGAAGTCTCGGGTTCGACTCCCCAGTCCAGCGACGGAACGATTCCGGTGCGAAGGATGTCCTCTTGAGTGTCGGACGCATCGATGCGTAGTCCACCGTGAGTGCCGAGCACGGTCATGCGGGGTCCGGGAAAGGCTGATATCTGGCTGGCCGTGAGGACGCTGATGGCCCCAGACTCATGGGTGAGGAGAAGCGTGACGTCATCATCGGTGGGGTCGAGCGGCCGGACGGAGCGCACTGTGGCTGCGACCTGCACCGCTGGTCCCATCAGGGCGAGGGACTGGTCGACCAGGTGTGAGCCGAGGTCGTAGAGCATGCCGCCGAGATCAGCGGGATCAGGAGATCCGCGCCACCCCTGCTTGGGCACCACGCGCATGCGGTCGATGCGCGACTCGAAGCGGTGCACGAATCCGAGAGCCCCGGATTCGACGACCCTGCGAGCGGTCAGAAAGTCGCTGTCCCAGCGCCGGTTCTGGAACGGAACGGCAAGCAGACCTCGTGACGCCGCAAGATCGGCCAGAGCCTGGGCCTGATCGGCATCAGCAGCCACAGGCTTGTCGACGACCACGTGGGCTCCAGCGGACAAGGCGAGTTCTGCGAACGGCACATGCGTGACGTTGGCGGTGGCGATGACGACGAGGTCGAATGACGTGGTCATCGCCTCGTCGAGACTGGAGTAGATCTCGGCATTCGGATGGTCCTGATGAGCCTGCACGGAGCGCTCGGCATTCGATGTCACGATGCCGCGAAGATCCAAGGCGGGCACGGCAGAGATCAAAGGCGCGTGGAAGACCCGGCCTGCCAGGCCGTAGCCCACGAGTAGGACTGACATCGTCATGAGGGCAGTCAACCACTCATGAGTCGGCATCGACTTGGCGGCTCTTACCTTCCTCGTACGTGCAATGAGGTTTGAGCGGGGCGAACCCGGGGGATACCCCTGCCAAGGAAGAACTCAGCTAGAGCATGTGGAGGCACGATGAAGAAGCTCACATCAATTGCTGCGGCGGGGGGCATCATGGTTGTGGGGGTCGCCAGTGCGACGCCCGCAATGGCGCACGGATATGTCAATGGCCCCGAGTCCCGTTCGATGCTGTGCAAGGCAGGCGTGAACACGGACTGTGGCGGCGTGGAATATGAGCCGCAGAGCCTTGAGGGGCTGAAGGGATTCCCTGCCGCTGGGCCCGCGGACGGACAGATCGCCTCGGCTGGGGGACTGTTCGGCGGCAAGCTCGACGAGCAGTCCGCTGATCGCTGGTCGAAGACGGATGTCACCACCGGTCCGATGCAGTTCGACTGGACATTCACCGCTCCCCACAAGACGAGTGGGTGGCACTACTACATGACCGAGCAGGGCTGGGACCCCAATGCGCCGCTGAACCGAGCGGAGTTGCAGGAGATCGGGGCGGTCGCTCATGACGGGTCCGCAGCCTCGAACAACCCGTCGCACCTCATCACGGTGCCGTCCGATCGCTCGGGGTATCACGTGATTCTGGCCGTGTGGGACATCGCAGACACGGTCAATGCGTTCTATCAGGTGATCGATGTGAACGTGGTCGGTGAGGGTTCCCCGGATGTCGTTCCGCCGTCGAGCCCGACCGGCCTCGAGGCTGTCGATATCGAATCGGGTCAGGCCACGCTCCGCTGGAGCCCCTCGCGTGACGACGTCGGCGTCAAGGGCTACACCGTGTATCGCGACGGTAGTCGCGTCGGATTCACGGCGGACACCACGTTCATCGACACGGGTGTGCTGCCGGGCCGGTCCTACACATACTCGGTGGTGGCGGCCGATGCTGCAGGAAACCGCTCGGCTCAGAGCTCCGCGCTGAGTGTGACGACACCGCAGGCACCAGATGTTGATGAGTCCGCGCCCTCCGCGCCGACCTACCTGCACTCCATGGGTGTCACGGCATCGTCCGTCGACCTGATGTGGGGCGCGTCCAACGATGACGTCGCCGTCGCTGACTACCTGGTGTTCCGAGACGGCATCGCCATCGGATCCACCACCATGCCTCGTCTGATGGACGATGGGCTGGCACCTGACCGCAGCTATGCGTACGTGGTCAAGGCCCGCGACGCAGCAGGAAATGTCTCGGAGGCCAGCAACACGCTGGTGATCCGCACGGAGGGGGTGCCTGCTCCGGAACCCACGCCGGAGCCGACTCCGGATCCCACGCCGGACCCCACGCCGGAGCCGACACCGGGTGCTGAACAGTGGAGCGACCGTGGTGCCTACGCCAAGGGCGATCGGGTGACCTTCAATGGCGCGACGTACGAGTGCATTCAGGGGTACCAGGGCTGGGGTGATCCGAACTGGATCAACGCACCATCCCTGTGGACCCAGGTCTCCTGACCCACCCGCAGGTACGCACGTCTGATGTGAGCGTGATGGTCGAGCGTCGAATCGGCGCTCGACCATCACGCATCTGAATCAGTCCTCGAACCACCGCGGAGACGTTGTGCGCGGCGGGTGGAATTGCTCCCGAAGCACCACGATGCGCGGCTCGCCACGGGTGTTGGCCTCGTGCGACCGCGACAGTGCCGCGCTGATGCCGGCGACGTTCGCGACCTCCTCCGTCGCGATGCCGAACGCCTTGCCGAGAGCGGTCCAGTCGGGAGTCAGCAGGTCGACGCCGCGCTCGGGGTGGCCGAACACCTGCTGGTCGAATCGGAGCATGCCGTAGCCACCGTCGTCGACGACCAGCAGCGTGATCGGAAGTGACTCCTGCGCGTACGTCGCCAGCTCCCCGAGGGCGAACATCGGGCCGCCATCACCGCAGACGGCCAGGGTGGGGATACCCACCGATGCCGGGCCGATGGCGGCGGGGAGGGCGTAGCCGAGGGTCCCCCACCCGACCGGATACTGAAGGCGGCGGGGGCGCGGCTGGGAGCTGTAGCCGCCGTACCAGTAGGCGCCCACCGCCATGTCGCACACGATCGCACTGGACGCCGGCCACGCGCCATCGATCTGATGCACCCAGGCGACTCCCGCGGAGCCGCGGCGGTCCTTGGCCAGGCGAGCCATGATGGTCCGCCGGATTCCCGTGACGGCGACCCACGCAGCGCGCTCGCGCACCCCGGTGTCCTCCAGAGTCTCGTCCAGAGCCGCAAGAGTGAGCCCGACATCAGCGCGGATGACCGAGTTCCAGTCGATGGTCCTGGTGACCACATCGCCGAGGGTCACCACCGCGCGTCGATCCGGGAGCGGGATCCGCCAGTTCTTGGTGTTCATCCCGTCGAAGGAAGATCCGAGGACCAGAAGCAGGTCTGATTGCGCCAGCAGTTCTGACACCTCAGGCTCGTGGACGGGCGCATCGACCAGATGAGCATCGCCCGCTAGCAGGCCGCGGCCTGCGTAGCTCGTGAGCACGGGTGCACCGATGCGATGCGCGAGCGCGCGCAGGGACTCCTCTGCATCGGCTGCCACGACTCCGCCCCCGGCCCAGATGACCGGCCGTTGGCTGACGCTGATGAGCTCGGCCAGTACCGACACGTCATGCGGGTCCGGGGCGAGTGCAGGCAGGTGCGGGATGTGGGGGATGGCAGACGTCCAGGCCTCGCCAAGGACGTCGGTGGGGATCCCGACGTAGCTGCCTGCCGCGGGTGGCCCCCACGCTTCACGGAGGGCGAGCACTGTGGAGGCGATGGCGTCCTGCCGCGTCCGTGCTCGCCTGGCCGTGGCTCCGAAGGCCTCGAACAGCGCCCCCTGATCGGCCATCTCGTGCAGGATGCCGCGGGGCCCCTCGGGTGATCGCAGCGACGCGTTCACCTCGCTGGCGAAGGTGAGGACGGGTGAGCCGCTGACGAAGGCCTCCCCGAAGGCGGCAACCATGTTGGCCGCCCCGGGTCCACTCGTGAGCAGTGCCGCGGCGATCTCGCCGGTCGCCCTATGCAGGGCATCGCTTGCATAGCCGGCCGCCTGCTCATGCCGCACGCCGATGATCCGCGGGATGTCCGGGCCCTCGGCATCCCAGAAGGGGAGGTTGTGGACACCGGGAATGCCGAACGCGCGCCGAACTCCGTGTCGCCCCAACAGGGTCAAGATGGCAGAGGCGACGGACGTGCTCATCCCTAGGCCCGAGAGTCGAACATGCCGAGGAGGGCGGCGATGCCCAGCACACTTCGTGGCGAGTAGGCCGCCCGCCAGAGACCTCCGTGGTTGGCCCCCTGTGCGAACAGGTCCATGGGGTTCGCCAGGGGTGTGCTCGGCTGAGCCGCTGCAGACGGATTGCGGAGGTCATGCACCAGGAGTGCAGCCATGAGCGTCGTCGTCGTCGGTGGGTCGAAGACCTCGACGCCAAAGCGCCCGGCACCGGCGTACGCGGCTGCCAGCGCCCGATTCTTGACGACGGAATTGGTGCGAGTGGCCGGGGCAAGATTCAAGGAGACAGGGACGCCGTCAGCCCGGGCGACGAGAGCACGCCAGCGCTGAAGGCGCTTGGCGAGGGCGTAGTTGGGTCCCTGCTGGGGCACCAGTGAGTCGTTGATGCCGAACACGTTGCCGTTGTCCGCGGTGTAGGTGCGCGTGTAGTTCGGCTCGAACTGCTTCAGCAGGCGCAGCGGCGTCTGGAGCAGACCGCCGATCCCTCGCGACTCCCATCTGCGCCGTGACTCCTCGACCGCCGCGAGGGGAACCATGAACACGTCCGTCGGCGTTGCGAGGTAGGCGAGGGTGATGTCCGTGCGAGTGGACGTGAGCTCGGTGACGATGGCATCTGCGGCCATGGACAGCAGCACGTGGGCGGAGCCGTCCGCGTAGGCGTACATGCCCATGACGAAGGGATTCTCGATCTCGCGCAGCCACGTCAGGAGTTCGGGAGTCTGGCGCAGGAGGTCTGCACCCGCATGAGTCGCGACGGCGTCGTCGTCCTCTGGATGCACGTGCCCGCCCACGACGAACGGGGGCTGGCCGTGGTCGTCCAGGGCCACCGGGATGCGGAGCGATCCTGCGGTGCTCCGAGTAGTGGAGATGAGGCGCTGCCAGATATCCGGGCGCGGCAGGTCCACCGCATGGACGCGCGCTCCCCAGCGCAGCAGGGATCGAGTCGGGGCGAGTTCGGCCCCCGCTCCGAGCACGGCGATGTCGATATCCCGCAGGTCCATCCACTCCGGGTTGGCCACGATCAGGTCGATCGCCTCCGCGAAGCCGGGCTCGGCGATGCCCGTGCCAACCCAGGAGTCGATCTGCCGGCGCAGGTCGTCACCGAAGAGGCGACGTCCCTTGTAGGGAAGGGTGAGTCGCGTCTCGCGATCGGCGATGCCCTGCACGGTGACGGATCCGAAGCCGGGCGCGGACCAGCGGCGCATCGCCTCCCAGAGCGGAAACTGCTCGCCAGATCGGGAGAACACGAATCTGCGGTGAGCGGACTCGAGGCCGTCACGCGAGACGGTGAGGGCTGCTTCACTGTTCATGGCAGAGGCGAGGGAGATGTCGCGCAGGGGGCCGATGTAGCCGCCGCGCCAGTCGGATGTGTGCTCGATCTGCGCCGCGATTCCGGGGTCCACTCTGCGGGCACAGTCCGCGAACACCGCGCGCCCGGTCGCACTCGTGCTGCGCTGGCCGTCACCGCCCGTGGGGAAGGCGACGCCTTCCATCTCGGTGCGGGGAACGTCAGCCATGGTCGGAGATTAGCAATGTGATCGGGCCGCTATTTCTTTGCGATAGGGGATGAGGTCAGAAGTGCGATCAATGCCCACCACACCCACGAGTCCCAAGGGATCCCGGTACTCGACGATGCAGGGACCATTCAGGTCGCCGTCGACGAGACTGATGTCCGTGGCCAGGTCCGGCATTCCGAATGACTGGATCCTAAGAGCGTACTGATCGGACCAGAAGGAGGGCATGGCGGTGAAGGGGGCCTCGCTAGGCCATTCCCCGCGGAGGATCTGTGCCAGTGTCTGTCCTGCTCGCCGTCCAGTCTCGGTGGGGATGCTCCAATGTTCGACTCGTCGCGGCACTGAGCCGAAGAGGGCATTGGGGTGGCGAGCGATGTCTCCCACCGCGACCACGGGCGCCAGCTCGGTTGGCACCCGCATGGCGCTATCAGTCTCGACTCCGTCGCTCAGGTCGAGTCCGTTGCCCTCGAGCCACTCAACATTGGGCACGCTACCCACGGCTTCGATGAGCACATCGGCCAGAAGCTCCGTCCCGTCATCCAAGGTCACACTTCGAACTCGGTCGCCGCCATTGGTTGCTTCAATGGTGTGCCCGAGTCGAAAGTGCACCCCCTGAGCCTCATGGCGACGCCGCAACGCTGAACTCAACTCGTCACCAAGCGGCCGGACCATCGGCTCATGATCAGCGGCGATGACGGTCACGTGCGCGCCAAGTGCGCGTGCCGTGGCTGCAACCTCACACCCGAGGAAGCCGGATCCGAGAATGACCAGATTCAGTTCACGTCGAAGCCTTGCTCGGACTGCTGCAGCATCGGCAGCGGTGCGCAGCACGAATCGTCCTTCGGTCGGGCCGGGAAACGGTAGCCGTCGTGGTCTGATGCCTGTTGCGATGACGAGCGCGTCGAAGGGCACGGCCTCACCGGTATCGAGGGTGAGAAGGCGGTCGGTCAGATCAGCTTTCGTGATCGTGGAGTTGACCATCCAGTCGACATCGTCGACGGAGGACTTTCGTGGAAACTCCAGAGCCTCAACGTCGACGCCGTTGAGCAGGGCCCCCTTCGAAAGGGGAGGTCGGTTGTACGGCATGGAGTCCTCGTTGCCGATGACCGTGAGGGGACCCGCGAAACCGCTCGCACGCAATGACTCTGCGGTCCGAAGCGCTCCGAGTCCGCCGCCTGCTACGACCACACCATTCATTTTCAGACCTAGGAAACGGTGATCGCCTGCATGGGACACATGTCGGCAGCCCGTTCCGCGTCGTCCCGCCGTTCGTCTCCGCAGCCGCTGGTCGGCACGCTGACGCCGTCGTCATCCAGTTCAAACAGGTCCTCAGACTCGAGAACACACTGGCCATAGCCCTCGCACTTCGCACGATCCACCACGATGGTGAGCATCACGCGGAACCTCCTCTGTGAATAGGGTATGCACAAGACATTGTTCGGACCCTAATGGACAATGGGGCAGCGGTTTGTCTTCGCCACCAGTTCAGTCGCGTGAGGCGATCTGCTGGCGAAGGGTCAACGACCGAGAACGGAGTAGTACATGGCTGCGCGACCGCGGATTGCGATTCTTGGACGCTTCACCGAGTCCGCGAGTGCGCTGCGCTACCGGGGTGTGATCTCGGCTCGAGCGCTTCTCGACGCCGTATGGGCGGCCGGAGGTGATCCTGTGACGCTGCTTCCCGGCGACGACCCCGAGGCGCTTGACTGGAGCGCACGACTGGCCGGTATCGGTGCGGTTCTCCTGGCCGGCGGAGGTGACATCGATCCTCGACACTATGGGGGTGACCACCAGCACCACTCCGTGTACGACGTGGATCAGGTGCAGGACACGGCTGATCTGTCCCTAGCCTCTTACTGCCTGACATGGGGCATGCCGACGCTTGCGGTATGCCGTGGGATGCACATCGTGAACGTTGTGCGCGGCGGATCTCTTATCGTGGACATGCCGAAGAATCATCGGAACGTCGTTCAGGAAATCCGACTTGGCGAAGGCTCCGCACCCTTGGGAATCGGAGATGATCGCGTCACCATAAGTTGCTACCACCATCAGGCGATCGACCGACTGGGTGCTGGGATGGAGGTCGTTTCGCGATCCGATGACGGCACTGTCGAAGCGGTCGTTATTGACGCACCGGCGTGGGCAGTGGGTGTTCAGTGGCACCCTGAGGACACGTGGTCAACGGACCCAGCGCAGGTTCGATTGCTGAGAACTCTGGTGGAACACGCTCGCGGGCGTTGAACGCTCGTCGGTCGGCAGTGGATGACCGGTGAAGAACTAGAGGGGTCGAGAGGAATCTGCCAGCAGAGTGCCGCCTGCAAAGGTGGTGCCAACCTCACAGTAGTAGCCGCCGATGACCTCGTCCACGGGAAGCAGGCGTGCGGGCTCGTCCCACGGTGAGTTGAAGAGGGAGAGCTCAGCATCGCCCTTCCACGGTTGTCCGAGGTCCACGTCAATGCCGCCCATGGTCACGATCTGCTCCATCGACATGCCTGCGCCAGGGACCAGGGATGGCATGTAGCGGTGGTGGAGCATCTTGTGCGCATTGACAAAGCCGTTCGACTCGGCCGGCTCACGCAAGGTGACTCTTGCCTGCGCGAGCCGGTGGTCGTAGGCGGCAAGTGAGGCACCGAAGGTGCCGCCTACGCCGATCCGAGGGGCGGCGATTCCGCGGTTGTACGGGCGGGTGACATAGATGCTGCCGAGCTTCTTGGGATAACCCTGGAACCAGCCGCGACCAATCGCAAAGTCCGTGGTCACCCAGATCAGAACGCAGCGGCTGTAGGTGACCCCTTGGTACTTTGTGCGGACCACGACGAATGCCTCGAGGTATTGCGAGCGGGCCGGGTCGAGGAGTTCCTCCCCACCAGTGCTGCAGGACTGCCAGTCGGCCCAGATAAAGGCGACTGCGCCGGGGTCCTCATCGGCCAGATCCAGGTCCGGAGGCAGGAGCGCGCGAACGTTCGCGGGATCCGTCCGGTACTCGACCGTCAGGAGCGTTCCGGAGTAGTGCCAGGGCATCTCCGGGATGAGGGCGGTGCGGCCGGAATCGGTGTAGGGCGGCAGAAAGCCTCGGGAGTGGGTCATGGGCGGTTGTTCACCTGATCCTTTGCCTCGGTGACCGTGGACGGATACAGGTCCTTGGACGGTGTGCGAATCCCGCGGAACTCCCAGTCGCCACCCATGGCAGTGGAGACGACCTCTTCACTCTCGGTGGGCTGGGCACCGCAGTCATCACGGATGGGGGCTGGGCCCTGAACAATCGTGTTGGAGAGGGTGCCGATCCCTTCGACCTCGACCTCGACGACATCGCCGGGGTAGACGGTCCGCGAGAAGGCGGGTGTTCCGGAGAACAGGACATCTCCGGGAACGAGGGTGATGGTTCGCGCGATGTCGGCGACGAGGTAGTTCATGTCCCACTCCATCTCGGCCGTGGTGGAGTCCTGCTTGACGACTCCGTTGACGCGCGTCTGGATCCCCTTGTTGCGGAAGTCCCAGTCCGTGACGAGCCCGGGACCGATGGGGGCCAGAGTGTCGGAGCCCTTCACCCGGAGCATCGATCCGGCGTCGGTGTCGCGGAAGTCGTGCAGCCCGTAGTCGTTTCCGACCGTGTAGCCAGCGATGTAGTCCCCGGCCTCGTCAGGCGAGATATTGCGGCAGGTCCGGCCGATGACGATGACGATCTCGCCCTCGTAGTTCAGCCACTTGCAGCGCTCGGGACGGACCACGTCCCCTCTGTGCGAGTTGAGTGCGGTGATCGGCTTGTGGAAGTAGGTGGGGGCGGCGGGGAGCTTCGTCATGAACTCCTCGGTGCGGGAGGCGTAGTTCAAGTGCACCGCAATGATCTTTGTCGGCTCCACTGGGGGCAGGTGGACGGCTTCTTCGACTCCGACGGTGCGCCCGTCTGGTGCTGCGAGCTCGTCACCGTGTCGGACGACCTGAACGGGAGCTCCCTCGAGGAGGATGCGCCGGTACTCCGTCATGCCATAGCTCCCTTACCTGTCCATCCCGATTCCGGGCGGTCGAACCACACATGCACCTGACTTGTTCCAATCGAGTTCTCATAGTCGGAGATCTGGCGACCGGGTGCCGCAAAGTCACGCTCGCCCAGGGCGGCGGCCATCATCAGGTAGTGCGCGAACTTGGCCTCCGGCCGCACGGTGAGGAACTCGTCCATCGTGTCGAGCACCGTGTCGTGTCGCCCCTCGGACATCCATGCCAGACGCTCGTAGTCCATTTCGCGAGCCTTGTCACTGAAGAGGTACTTGGGGTCTGAGCGCTCCACCTCGGGGTTCGTGCGGATCTCGCGCAGGGGGTAGAAGGTGTGCGACATCGATCCGGTCGCGATGACGATGACCTTGCGGTCGACGTCGGCGATGGCCTGCCCGATCGCACGTCCGACGCGTAGGTAGTCCTCGGTATCAGCTGTCTGGCAAACGCTCATCGACAGCCACTGCTTGTCGAGTCCTCTTCCGAGGTACGACCAGATGTTGATGCTGGGGTAGTACAGCGGGAGGTACTCATCGTCATTCGGGGTGATCCAGGTGCCCTGCTCGTCAGCATGGGAGGCGATCGCATGAGCGAACTCCGGGTCCCCGCGCCACTCGTAGGGGATTCGGCACATTCCCCGGGGGAGTTCCTCGGCCGTGAAGAGCCCGGCTCGTCTATTGTGCGCGGTGACGACGAACTCGACCGTGGTGAACCAGTGGGAGTCGAGGACGAGGACGGTGTCGTAATCCATGGCCTCGAAGACGTCCTTGCGGAGCTTCTCGAGCGCTGGGACAAGGGATATCTCCTTGCCGTCGTTCAACTCCAGTCGAGTCTCACGCGGGAGCATGATCGTCGGAACGTGAGACAGCAACCCTGCGGCGACGAACTCACCCATGCCTAGCCCTTCCATCCGTTCGGTGCGTAGACCGTGTTCTTGACATCGGCGTAGAAGTCGAAGGACCACAGGCCGCCCTCGCGCCCGATTCCTGACTTCTTCGATCCGCCGAAGGGTGCGGAGAGATCGCGGACGAAGAAGCAGTTCACCCAGATGGTCCCGGCGACGAGGAACCGGCAGAAGTCCTCCGCCCTCATCCGGCTGCCGCTGACGACGCACGCCGCGAGGCCGAACTCGGTGCCGTTGGCAAGATCAAGGCCCTCCTCGTCGGTATCGAAGACCTGCATGGTGAGGACCGGCCCGAAGACCTCCTGGGTCAGGATCTCACTGCCCTGGGGAGCATCGACGATGAGCGTGGGTCTGAAGTAGTGCGATCCCAATTCGGTGTTGACTTCGCCGCCGTAGGCGACGGTCGCGCCGTCGGAAACCGCGCGATCGACGAAGGCCTGCACCCGCTCGATGTGCGTAAGGTGGATGTTCGGCCCGATCTGAGTCTCCTCATTGCGCGGGTCGCCCTGCGTGATCTGGCCCGCGCGCTCACGGAATCGCTCGATGAAGGCGTCGGCGACACCACGTTGAACGAGCAGCCGGGTGCCCGCCAGGCACACCTGGCCCGCGTTGTCGTACTGCTCGATGGCTAGATCGACGGCAAGGTCCAGATCAGCATCGTCCAGGATGACGGTGGGACTCTTGCCACCCAGCTCGAACGAGCACGGAGTCAGATTGTCAGCGGCCGCATGAGCGATGACCTTCGCGGTGGGCACTGATCCGGTGAAGCAGATGCGCGAAACGTCGGGGTTGGAGGTCAGGGGTGCTCCGGCTTCCGCGCCGAACCCCTGCACGACGTTGAAGACGCCCGCGGGCAGGCCGGCCCTATGGGCCAGGTCAGCGAAGTAGGAAGCGGTGAGAGGTGCCCACTCCGGTGGCTTCAGGACGACTGTGTCGCCGGAGGCAAGAGCAGGTCCGATCCGCCAGGTGGCGAGCATGAGGGGCGCGTTCCAGGGCGTGATGATGACGGCGACGCCGGAGGGATCCCACGACACGTGGTTGGTATGCCCACGAGTCTCGAACTCTGGGTGGCTGAGGCGATTCATCGCGTAGTCAGCGAAGAAGCGGATGTTCATTGCGACGCGAGGCATGACTCCTCGGCGATGGGATCGCAGGAGCGAGCCGTTGTCGAGCGTCTCGATCTGGGCTAGCTCTTCAACGTGCTCGTCGATCGAGTCGGCCAGACGGAGAAGGATCTCGCCGCGCTCGGCGGGCGACATGCGCGACCACGTGAGGAAAGCCTCCCTGGCGGCGGCCACGGCGGCATCCGCCTCGAGCTTCCCACCGCGCGAGATCTGACCGAGGACGGATCCGTCCACCGGAGAGACGGTGTCGAAGGTGCTGTCGGACGCGACGCGTGTGCCACCGATCCAATGCCGAGTGTCGATGTCGACCCCGGCGATGGTGATCGAGGTCATGGGTCTCCTCTGATGGGCCTACGGACGCCCTATCCTAGATCGTTCGGACCCAAACGGAAAGTGCTTTGTCGGATCCGACGAAGAGGTCACTTCGTGTTGACGGCCTTGACGAGCAGTCGCAGCGTCTCAGCCGTGTCCTCCTTGCTGCCGACTGGCAGCAGGCGACTTGAGTAGGTCTCCTGCTCATTGATTTGCGGGAAGAGGCTGGTGATCAAGCGGGTGCCTGACTTGGTGAGGGTCACCCTGACCAACCGGCCATCGTCCACACTCTTGGTGCGTCGAACGAGCTTCCGCTTCTCAAGAGTGGTGAGCACGCCGCTGAGAGTGGCCTTCGAGACGCCTGCCTCATCGGCGATGACTCGCGTTTCCGCACCATCCCAGATCCAGACGACCCAGAGGACCACGAATGCCGTCCAGGTCAGATCCACCGGCGTGAGGACGTGACGCTCCATGTGGTTGCGGACGGCATTTGCGGCGCGAAAGAGGTTGGAGATCACGCGCATGGACTCGAAATCCATTGCCAGGCCGGCAATCTTTGATTCAGCGGCACGCTCTGTCTCCAGAAGGGTATGCGGTCCCGCCACGCTGCCTCCCATGTCCGGTCATCGAACCCTAGACGATGGGTGGTGGACCGGCCTGTCGGGTCCGTTCGTGGACCCGGGTCGATGCGCGAGGTGGTCGGCTCACAGGTCGATCGACAGGTGGCCGGACTTCCAGCGGGAGACGCAGATCATCATCGTCTCGTTGCTGGCGCGTTCCTCGTCATTCAGGATGGAATCGCGATGGTCGACCTCGCCGCTGAGAACGACGGTCTCGCAGGTGCCGCAGATGCCCTCGTGGCACGAGCCGAGCACGCTCACCCCGTTATCCTGTGCGGTGTCGAAGATGGACCTGTCTGCGGGCACGGTGATGGTGATCCCGGTGCGCGCGAGTTCGACCTCGAACTCGGAGTCGACAGCCCCGTCGATCACCTTGGGCGAGAACCGCTCGACGTGGAGTGCACCTGCGGGCCAGGCGGCGCAGCGCGCTTCCACGGCGGTCAGGAGCCCCTCTGGGCCGCAGGCATAGACCAGAGTGTCGGGGCGTACGGTGCCCAGTCGCTCATCGAGGGCAGCGGACATGGTAGAGATGTCGTCGCCGGGCAGCAGGGTGATGCGGTCGCCGTAGGCCGTGAGCTCGTCAGTGAATCCCATCGACGATGCGCTGCGACCGCCGTAGGCCAGTGTCCAGTCCGATCCCGCCTCGTTGGCCTCGGCGATCATGGGCAGGATCGGGGTGATCCCCACACCTCCGGCGATGAATACGTAGCGCGGCGAGGGGACCAGCGGAAAGTGGTTTCGGGGTCCGCGAACATGCATCGTGCTCCCGCGCGACGCGTTCTCGTGGACGAAGCGTGACCCCCCTCGACCGTCAGGGGCGTTGAGCACTCCCACGCGGTAGGCGAAGCGGTCTGCTGGCGAACCGCAGAGTGAGTACTGGCGGGTGATCTCGGGAGTGAGGTCCATGTCGATGTGGGCACCGGGAGCCCACTCGGGCAGCGGCAGGCCGTCAGGATGGCGCAGGGTCAGGACCAGGAGGTCGTCGGCGACAACATCACGGGACTCAACGATCGCATCGCACTCGAACTCCACCGCCGACTCGATCGCTGCAGTGTCGGTCGTTGCCGTGTGAGACATGGGCTACTTGGCCTTGACCCGCACGGGGAAGCGCTTGACCCCGTTGACGAAATTGCTGCGGACGCGCTCGATCTCGCCGGTCTGCTCGATTGAGGCGAGGCGGGGGAGCAGCTCCTCGAACAGGATCCGGATCTCCAGTCGGGCGAGATTCGCGCCGAGGCAGGTGTGGACGCCCTTGCCGAAGGTCAGATGATCATTGGGGAAGCGAGAGAGATCCAGGTCGTAGGGGTTGCTGAATCTCTCAGGATCGCGGTTGCCTGCGGCGAACCACGTCACGATCTTGTCGCCCTTCTTGATGGTCTTCCCGTGGAGCTCGACGTCCTTCGTCGCCGTCCGTCGGAAGTGGTAGACGGGGGAGGCGTAGCGGAGCATCTCCTCCACCATGATCTGCGACTTGTCCATGTTGTCGAGGAAGTACTGCATCTGGTCGGGGTAGTCCATCAGGGCCTTCATGGACAGCGTCATGGCCTGGCGGGTTGTCTCGTTGCCCGCAACGATGAGCAGCAGGAAGTAGTTGTCGAAGTCGGTGTCGGTCAGGGGGATGCCGTCGTCGGGCATGCGATTGACCAACTTGCTGATTAGGTCTTCGCCTTCACCACCGCGTCGCTCCTGGGCGAGCTGACGTCCATACTCGAAGATCTCCATGGACACGGGATTACGGAACGGCAGGTGTGTCCACTTCTGCGCCTCGTCGCTGTCGACCAGCACCTTGGACAGCTCGGGGTCGGAGAAGCCGATGATGGTGTTGCCCCATTCGATGAGCTGGGGAGTCATCTCGTCGGGAACGTCGAGCAGACGGGCCAAGACGTTGATCGGGAAGTCCGCGGCGACGGCCTCGACGAAGTCGACGTCCTCTTGCTGCAGCGCCTGTTCGATGGACGTGCGCGCGAGACCTCGCAGGAAGTCCTCGTAGCGCCTGAGCTGGGCCACGCTGAAGTCGCGTGCGAGGAGCTTCCGCAGCGCAAGATGACGGGAACCGTCGCTCTCCAGAATCGAGCGTCGCAGGTCCTGGAACTCCTCTGGCGGCTCCTCCAAGTTGACGAACTGCGTGGATGTGAACGTCTCGCCGTCCTTGTTGACCCTCTCGATGTCATCGAAGCGCGTCACCGACCAGAAGCCGCGCCCGTCACTGGTGAGCTCGTCCTGCCAGTGCAGGGGGTCCTCCGACCGGAGCGTCTCGAACATGCCCCACGCCTCGTCGTGCTCGAAGTAGTCGAGGTTCGTGAGATCGACGTCTGTGAGCGGAATGGGCGTTGGCTGCATCGCGTCTCCAGGTGCTGTGGAAGATCGTTAGGGTCCGAACGGTAGGCTAGGCAGTAGTCGCGTGGTTGGTCAAGGGGTGGACGCAAGCGTCCGGGCTCCGGGTGCGCCGGCGATACGGTCGATGAAGGCGTCGACGAGGCTCTGTGCACGAAGTGCGGCGTCCTCCCCCTCGGCAAGGGTGTGCTGGTAGAGGATGTCGGGATCTTGACCGTCGGCCTCCACCTGTGAGCGTCCTCCGTTGTTGAACCACCCCTGAAGTCCGGCCGCTGTGAGTTCTGGGTGAAATTGGACGGCGAGGTTTCTTCGGAGCGTGAACGCCTGTGAGGCGAGGGAGTCCCGAGCAATCTCATGGGCCCCCGGGGGCAGCTGCCATCGGTCGAAGTGCCACTGGAACCACGGTCCCGGGCCCACGAGATCGGGCTCCTGCGTCCAGATGGGGGTCCACCCGATCTGGGGGCGCGGAGACCGAGCCACGGAGCCTCCGTGCGCTCGGGCCAGCAGCTGGCCGCCGAAGCAGATGCCCAGGACGGGTACGTCGAACTCATCGGCCCGGCGCAGCCAGTCCATCTCGGGCAGCAGCCAGTTGCCGATCGTCTCGTCGTCCCACGCACCCCACGGGGCGCCCATCACGACCAGGGCGTCGAAGTCACGAGGATCGGGAAAATCGAAGGGGATGTTGGGATCGTGGAAGTGCTCGGGCGCTACGACGACCCGATCGACCACCTCGTACCCGCGGTGAGCGAACCTCTCGGCCACTGGGCCTGCCGGGCTCAGATGGTCATGCTGGAGAAACAGCACTCGCATGGTCTACCCCCTGCCAGAATCGTCAGAAGTCCTTCCCCGTTCGCCGGGGTCGGTCTAGTATCCACAAGATCGTTGGGGTCCGAACGAATCTTCTCGGATTCCGTCAGAACTCGTGAGGGAGACCCATGCAGCACGACCTGGCCGAAACCCGCCGCATCCTGGAGACGCAGGACATCGACGTCGTTCGTCTGATCTTCGCCGACCTTCTCGGCATCACGCGATCCAAGGACGTCCTGGTCTCCCAGCTGGAGCGCGCGGCGGAGCACGGTCCGGCGTTCTGCCAGGGCACCTGGGTGACGACCACGCGGGGCGGTGTCCTGGACGCCGGCAGTGGCACCGGCAGCATCGAGGACGGCCTGCCGGACATGATCTCCAAGCTCGACGTCGACACGATCCGCCCGATCCCGTGGCTCCCCGGCGTCGCCTACGCGATAGCGGACATCGACAACCCGGACGGCAGTCGCAGCACGATCGCACCACGGGCCGTGCTCCGCGCAGTTCTCGACGAGTATGCGAAGGACGGGCTGCTCCCCATCTGCGGTCCCGAGCTCGAGTTCTATCTCGCGCAGCGCACGGACGATGGCTGGGAGCGCCTCCTCAACAAACTCGGCCGTGTCTACACGACAGGGTCAATGGTGGATCCCGATGGTCACTACCTGCACCTGCTTCGGATGATGGATCAGTTGAACATCGGGGCATTCGCCGGCAACCACGAGTTCTGTCCCTCTCAGTACGAGATCAACCTGTGGCACAGCGAGGCCATGGATGCCGCTGATCGCACGTTCCTCTTCAAGACGGCAGTCAAGGATGTGAGCGCGTCCAGGGGAATCCTGGGCACGTTCCTTGGCAAGCCTTGGAACGACGAGGGCGGTAGCGGCTTTCACGTGCACCTTTCCGTCAACGACGATTCCGGTGTCAACCGCATGCACGACGGTGCAGGCGAGCTCTCGCCACTGGCACTCCAGATGATCGCGGGCATCATCGATCATGCCCCCGCCCTTGCGGCCTTCACCAACCCGACGGTGAACGCCTACAAGCGGCTGGGTCCTGACACGCTGGCGCCGTATCGGTCCAATTGGGGTTACGACAACCGATCCACCATGCTGCGGGTCCCGCCGGATCGAGGCCAGGGCACTCGCCTGGAACTGCGCATCGGAGATGGAACGGCGAACCCGTATGTCGTCATCGCGGTTGTGCTTGCGGCTGCACTCGACGGCGTGCGTCGTGGCCTCACGCCGCCGGAGGCTGCCTCAGGATGGGCCTATGAGGACGAGGCCTTCCCGGTGCTGCCGATGACTCTGGCCGAGGCGCTCGATGCCCTTCAGGCTGATGAGACGCTGCGAGAACTGCTGCCGAGCGACTTCCACAATGTGTTCGTCACGATGAAGCGTGATGAGGTGGAGCGCTACGAGGCCGAAGTCGAGGACCCGGCCACCCGTGAGGTCACCCGCTGGGAGCTCGAGGAGTACATCGAGGACTTCTAGGGCCTGTGACGGCTGACGTTTCGGTGGCCGCAGCGGACTCCTTAGTCACCACCTGACGTGCACTGCCGTGGGAGCGCGGAACTCCCACCCGCGAAATTCCACCGGCTGTGTCAGCTCGAGGGAGGGCAGCGCCTCCACGAGCGTGCGCAGGGAGATTCGCTCGACGTCCCGGGCGAACGCGTGACCGGCGCAGAAGTGGGGCCCGTAGCCGAAGGCCGCGTTCGGCGTTCGCGGGCGATGGATGTCGAAGACGTGGGGTGAGTCGAACAGCTCCTCGTCGTGGCAGGCACTGGACACCACAGCAGAGATGAGCTCCCCCTCGGGAATGGTGACCCCGCCGAGCGTGGTCTGCTGAACCGTCGTGGCCTGCATGATGCCGATGGGCGCCATCCACCGCAGTGCCTCATGGATGACGTCGTCCCAAGAGTCCGGGTGCTCCTTGATCCACCTCATCTGCTCGGGGTGGGCGAAGAGCGCGGCGAGACACGATGCTGCGCCGTGACCCGGCTCCTGCATTCCGCCGAGAAGGATCACCTTGATCGACGGAAGGAGATCGTCAACCTCGCGATGCCGGCCCGCAGGACACCCGTGATGGATCATCGAGGAGATCGCGGAGTCATCCGGCTGGGCCTGCCACTCGGCCATCAGGGGTCGAAGCTCCGACTCGATGTCTGAACATGCAGTCGCATTGTCGGCGGACTTGGTCGGATCGTCCTCGAAGTTCGTGGCTCCCTGGGACAGGCCGTGGAACCACTCCTGCAGGCGCTGCGGTGGGACGTGCCCGAGGCCGAGCGTCTGGGCGAGCGCGAGCACGCTGATGGGCTCGAAGTACTCGGTCACGAGTTCGGCCTCGTGGGGCTCCTTGGTCATGAGTGTGGTGACGTATCGGTCTGCGAGGGGCTGGACGAGATCGTCGATGTACGTGGCCACTCGACGAGGCCGGTACTTCTCGTCAAGCGTCCTTCGCAGTTCCAGATGCTCGGCACCGTCCATGGTCATCAGAGTCCGGCCGCCGAAGAACCGGTCGACGGGCGACGAGGGTGCCTCAGCAGTGAAGATCTCCGTCTGCGTCGTGACGCGCTCCACCTCCGCGGCGCGCGTCACGAGCCAGCAGCCGATCGACGGTACCCAGGCCACCGGCGCCTCCCGGCGCAGTCGGGCATAGATCGGATAAGGATCTCGTTCCAGGTCCTCCACCGAGATGGACTCGGCGAAACCGGCGTCAGGTGTCACGTCGTCAAGGTAGCGACACGTGCGATGACCTCGGAGCAGAATCGGGCATGTTCGTTGCGGTCGTCGATGAAGATCGAAGGCTTGATGGCGAAGGTGGTGAAACCGAGATCCTGTTGCCGAGGAATCTCCTCGAGGGCCTCGCCCAAGGGCGCCACAGAGTCATTGTCGGGGAACTCGACGCGAGTGCCGCCCACCATCTCGAAGTCGTCTGTCGTCCGGCCGGCGGCCACGAGTGCGGCTCGCAGATTCGCGACGTCCTCATCCTCGACCCGGCCCACGGGGTGGAATCCGCTTCCGTAGCGCACCAATCGGTCGATCATCTTGTCGTGCACGCGTTCGCCTCCGAACCACATGGCAGGTCCCTGAGGGCGGAACGGCTTGGGCTCCAGGTAGACATCCTCGAACGTGAAGAACTCCCCCGAGTGGCTCACGGGGGAGTGGGACCAGGCCTTGGCCCAGATGTCGAGCTGCTCGTCCAGGATCCGGCCGCGTCGGTTGAACGGGACGGCCAGTGCGTCGTACTCGTCCCTGTGCCAGCTGACGGTGGGCTGGATGACGAGGCGTCCTTCGCTCAGCAGGTCGAGCGTGGCGAGGTCATGCGCGAGGACGAGCGGGTGCCGCAGGGGTGCGATCAGGGCGATGGCACCGATCCGGATTCGCGTGGTCGCGGCCGCGATGGCGCTCAGAAGCACAAGGTTCGACGGCCACGGGGTTGCCGGGTCCTGGTTGCCCGGCATGGCGTAGTCACGCGGATTGGCCATCCGTCCCTGGCTTCCGGCGCTCGGACCGAGCAGCACGTGGTCACTCACCATGACCATGTCGAAGCCCGCATCCTCCGCCTCCTGGGCCATTCGCACGAGCCCGCGAATGTCCCGCGGGTCGGTCATCGTCCAGTTCTCGGTTAACACGTTGACCATGCGAGGCGTGGACCGAGTCGAGCCGTCAGCCGTCTGCATGCCGTGAAACTAGCGGCCGTGAGTGCCCATGGAGGCGTAACGGGCCTTCGCATCGGCAATGTCGCAATTATTCTGATATTTGATGAAAGTGCTTGACCGGTCAATGGCGATGCGGGAATGTGAGCCATCGTTTGGTCCCGTATGACTCGACTATCCCGTCCCCGTGGAGGAAGCATGTCCCAAAGGGAGAATCTCCCCAAGTCCGATCAAAGTCTTGGATCACCTGATCCCGAGACCCCTGACACAACTCTGAAGCGCGGCACGCTGGGACTCGCAGGCATCATCTTCTTCGTCGTGGCCGCAGCCGCACCTTTGGCGGGCATGACCGGCGCATTCCCCGTTGCCGTCGGCATCGGCAATGGCGCGGCTGCTGCAGGCATGTATCTGGCGGTCGGCGTCATCCTGCTGATCTTCAGCGTTGGCTACGCCACGATGAGCCAGTACGTCACCAACACGGGTGCCTTCTTCGCCTATGTGGGTCGTGGACTCGGCATCGTTCCCGGTGTCGGCTCGGCCGCAGTATCCGTTCTCGCCTACCTGGCCGTGCAATGGGCGGTCATCGGCTTCATCGCCGCCCAGATGTCCTTCCAGTTCCAGGCGAAGTTCGGAATCGACCTGCCCTGGTGGCTGTACGCGCTCGTCCTAATCGTCATCGTCTGGGCCCTGTCCGCCCTGTCGGTCGACATCGGCGCCAAGGTCCTCGGCGTCTTCCTCACCGTTGAACTGCTCGCTCTGATCATCGTGGGCATCGCGGCAATGGCCAACGGTGGGCCCGAGGGCCCCGATTTCGCTGCATCCTTCAGCCCGACGGAGATCTTCGCCGGAGGGCTTGCCGGTGGTGCGGGTATTGCCTTCTCGTTCGCTCTCGCATCCTTCATCGGCTTCGAGGCGACCGCGATCTACGGCGAGGAGTCCAAGAACCCGAAGCGCAACGTTCCCCTGGCCACCTACATCTCGGTCGTCCTGATCACCGTGATCTTCGCCTTCGTCGGCTTCGCGCTGGTGACCGGCCTCGGTGCCTCGGACATCCAGAACAAGGTGTTCGAAGTTACGGCGATCGACGGTGTTCCGCTGGCCGATCCCTCGGGCATGCTGTTCGGGCTCACCACGCAGTTCGTCGGATCCTGGATGACAGAATTGTTCGGCTGGGTGGTTCTCACCTCGCTGTTTGCCGCCATGCTGGCGTTCCAGAACAGCGCGGCTCGCTACCTGTTCTCGATGGGTCGCGCAGGAGTCCTCAGCAAGAAGCTCGATCGCACCAACAGCCGTCAGGCTCCTCAGGTTGCCACGACGGTCGTGTCGATCCTGGCAGTGGCGATCGTCATCATCGGCATCGTGGCCAACTGGGATCCGATCCTGAACATCTTCTACTGGTTCTCTGCGGTGGCCGTGCTGGCCATCGTGTTCACCGAGATCCTGGTGAGCATCGCGGTGATCGTGTACTTCCGTCGCACCAAGGAGGACACCCGGATCTGGCATACCTTGATCGCTCCGATCCTGGCGGTCCTGGGTCTTGGCACCGGAATGATCATGCTGATGGCGCGTTTCAACCTGTTCGCAGGTACCGCGCCGGATCCGAACATGTGCCCGGGCGATGCGGGATCAGGCTGTGGACCGTTCGAGCTCAACAGCCTCGGCTGGTTCCTCGTGCTGGCACCCTTCGTCATTTTCATCGTCGGGCTCATCCTGGGAGCACTCCGACGCGACAAGGAGAACTACGACGCGGTTCACAACTTCGTCAGCTAGATCTGCCAACGATGAAGGGCCGATCCGACTCGGATCGGCCCTTCATCGTTATGCGGCTCGCCCTAGCGGGATGCGGTCACCAGTGCTGGGAAGGCCGCAATGCCATTGACGAAGCTGGAATTGGTGCGCGTGATAGGCCCGGTCTGCTCGAACCGGATCTGCCTCTTGATCATCTCCTCGAGGAGCACCCGGATCTCCATCCGTGCCAGCGGCGCCCCGAGGCAGTGGTGTGGACCCTTGGCCCCGAAGGACACCTGAGGCGGCTTGATCGGCCTGGTGATGTCGAATCTCAGCGGATCCGTGAACTCTTCCTCGTCGAAGTTAGCTGAGCAGTAGAAGATCACGACCTTGTCGTGGGCCGCTATCTTCACCCCACCCAATTCCGTGTCGCGAGTGGTGGATCTGCGCATGTGCAGCACGGGTGACGCGTAGCGGATGATCTCCTCGACGGCCTGGTCGACGAGTTCGGGGCGCGCGTAGAGAAGGTCCAGTTGGTCCGGGTTGTCGACGAAGGCCTTGATCCCGTTGCTGATGGCGGTCCGTGTGGTCTCATTGCCCGCGAACACCAGCACGTGGAACATGTTCTTGAAGTCGTAGTCCGACAGGGCCTCGCCTTCGAACCGGGCCTCCACCAAGGTCGTGACCAGATCGTTCTTTGGACTGCGCTCCCGCTCCTCGCGCATCTTGCGCCCGTACTCGAAGAGAGCATGCGATGCGGGGGCGCTAAAGGGCAGCAGCTCCAACGGGGTGGTGTTGCCGTATGCGTCGGCCGGGACCCCGCTGGAGTCGATCAGCTCGTCGGACCACTGGACCAGCATGTCGGCATCCTCCTCGGGAACTCCAAGGATGTTCACGATCACGCGAATGGGCAGGGGTGCACTGATACTCGTGACGATGTCCAACTCTCCTCGCTCGGCTGCCTCCTCGAGCAGGTGCGTGGTGATGTCACGGGTCACGTCCTCGTAGCCCTTCACCTTGTGACTCGTGAAGGCCGGCATGCCGAGTCGGCGCAAACGGATGTGCTCCGGCCGGTCGGTGTCGATGATGGACCGTCGGGCTGTCATCTGATCTTCCGTCAGATCGGGAAGGTTGGTCATGCCCAGGGCACTGGAGTAGGTGTCGACGTCGCGCGTGACAGTCACCAGGTCGCTGTACCGAGTCACGGCCCAGAAGGGACGTCCCTCGTACAGGCGCTGGGCCACTGGCTCCTCGCGCCTCATCTGGGCGAAGACCTCATGCGGAATACCGGATGAATACGCTGCGGGATCGGTGATGTCCACGGGTGCTCCTGTCTGGGGACTCATGCCGTTACTCCGGGAACGATGACGAAGCGACCCGAGACGTCACCGCTGTGAAGTCGCTCGTGGGCTGCTGGGACATCGTCGAGCCCGATGACTTCGATGGGCGAGTGCAGGCGATGCTCCTGTGCGAGAGCGACCATGTCGTGCATCTGATCGAGGGATCCCCAGATTGAGGTCATGAAACGGGCCTCGTGCGGGACGGTACCGAAGCCGAAGGGGATGGTCCCCCCATAGAGACCGACGACAACCACGACGCCCTGCCGATGCACGTGATCGCGTGCTGTCACCAGAGTTGCCTCAGCGCCGACGAAGTCGATCACCGCGGTAAACGTCCCTTCGACCTCGCCTGGGGCGGCAACGGCATCGGCGCCGAGTTGCAGCGCGACCTCCCGCTTCTCTGCGGATGCATCCACCACCGTGACGGCAGCGTCGGAGCGCATCTTGAGCCACTGGAGCCCGAACTGGCCGAGCCCGCCGGCCCCGATCACCAGTGCTCTGGGTGCGGCAGCGTCATGAAGGGTGCTCAGGGTGTGGTCGACGGCCCGGTAGGCGGTCAGCCCGCCGCATGCCAGGGGCGCTGCGTGGGCGGGATCCAGATTGCCGAGTGGGACGAGATACCTGTCATCCGGCACTGCCAGCCGCTCGGCGTAGCCACCGTCGCGGAACAGTCCTGCCTCGGTGGCATTCGGGCAGATCATCTCCTGGCCGGACTCGCACGCCCAGCACCCGGGCTGGCGACAGCCCCAGCACGCATAGACGAGGACCGGCCCGAGCAGGGGGTGCATCGCCGCCACCTCGTGACCGAGGATGACCGGGAGGGTCGTCGGGTAGTCGCCTGCGGCGGCGTGGAGGTCGGAGTGGCAGATCCCGCAGGCCAGAACGTCGACGACGCTCCCTCCCGACGGCGCTGTCGGTTCGGAGGCGTCGCGGACCTCCAGCGGCTGCCCTGGTGCGGAGAGGACTACGGCGCGCATGGGGAGGCCTTTCGATTGGGTGCGGACGGTTATGCCGATTCACGCTCACGATAGCCGCTCGGACACTACATTTATCAAGTATCCGAGGTGATCTGGGAGGTTCAATGCAGTCGTGGGACCCGGCCGAGCGTGAGCGAGTGGCGGCCCTGTGCGAGGAGCACGGCATTCACACGGTCGAATGCGTCATCGTGGACACCTGGGGGATGCCCCGAGGCAAGCGCATCCCGGTGCGACAGTTCCTCCGGGGTGGCGGATTCCACATCGCCAACGTCGTCTACACGTGGGATCCGACGTGCTTCATCTTCTCCACTCCATGGGTCAACGAGGAGCACGGCTTCCCGGACATGCACGCGGTGCCCGATCTCGCCAGCTTCCGGGTCGCGGGCTGGACCGAGGGTGTGGCCATCGTCATGTGCGATACGTATGATGAGCAGACCCGCGAACCCGTCGAGATGGATTCGCGAGCGATGCTCAAGAGGCAGGTGCGGCGGGCCGCTGACCTGGGCTTGGGCATCGACGCGGCGACTGAGCTTGAGTGCCATTTCTTCACCGACGACTGGCAGCCGTTGTACTCCGACATCGACTGCTACTCGATCTACCGGGGCTTCGAGATGGAGCCCTTCATGCTCGACATCCGCGAGTCGCTGCGCAAGACCGGAATAGAGGTCGAGGCCGCGAATGTCGAGTACGGACCCGGCCAGACAGAGATCAACCTGCGCTACGGGCCGATCATGGACATGGCAGACCACACGGTCTACTTCAAGTACATCGTCCGGCTCGTTGCGCGCCGGCACGGACTTCGGGTGACCTTCATGGCAAAGCCGTACCTCCTGGAGGCAGGCAACGGCATGCACATCCACCAGTCGCTCACACGCGACGGCGTCAACGTGTTCGCTGAGGCCGACGAGGAGAGCATCCTCGGGAACAGCACCATGCGGCGGTACCTCACCGGGCTGCTCGCCCATCACCGTGACCTGCAGTTGATCATGACGCCGACCATTAGCGGCTACAAGCGCGTTCAGGACTACTCGTTCTCACCCACCCAGGTGACCTGGGGCCTGGATCACCGGCTCGTTGGTGTCCGGTCGATCGTGGGTGCCGGAAGCGCCAACCGCCTTGAGGCCAGATGGGCGGCGGCGGATGCCAACCCGTATCTCGTGCTCGCCGGCTGTATCGCGGCCGGGCTCGATGGCCTCGAACGAGATGACGAGCTCATGCCCCAGGTGACGGGTGATCCGCACGCCGATGAGCGTTGGGAGCGGCTGCCCACTTCGATCGACGGCGCCATCGAGAATTTCGATACCCCGTTCACCCGGTCCGTGTTCGGAGATACGTTCGTCGACACGTTCACCATCATGCAACGGCGTGAGGCCCAGGAGTTCCTGGAGAACGCCGACCAAGGCGAGGACGTGTCCGACTGGGAGATCCGCAGGTATCGGGCGGTCATGTAGATGGCGCGCATCCTGCTCATCAGCCATGAACCGGAAGCCGCCCCGGCGGTGGTCGGACAGATCCTGGAGGAGCGCGGCCATGACGTGGATCTGCACGTCGTCCTTGCCGACCCTGCCAGTCCTGACACGGTGTTCCCCTCCCCAGACGCCTACGACGCGGTCGTTGCCTTCGGCTCGTTCGCCAATGCCTACGACTCGGCGGCTCGAGTTTGGGTCGAGCCGGAGATCGACTTCATCAAAGGGCTGGTGACCGAGGACATTCCGTACCTCGGAGTCTGCTTCGGAGGCCAGCTCCTTGCTGAAAGCATGGGCGGCTCTGTGGAGCGCGCCCCGGCCTCCGAGCAGGAGATCGGGCTCGTGTCGTTCCCTCACACTGGCGAACGCCCGGTTCCTGCTGGCCCCTGGTTCACCTGGCACGAGGATCGAGTTGTCGTCCCGGATTCCATGGACGTCCTTGTCCGAAACTCGAATGCACCTCAGCTGTTCCGTCAGGGGCGCGCGGTGGGGACCCAGTTTCATCCAGAGGTGAACGTCGAACTTGTGCAGTCATGGCTCAGGATCGGAGGGGATCACGTCCCGTCGCACACCACGGGCGATGCCCTCATCGCTGATCTGCAGGCCCATGAAGGGGACCTCCGTCGCAATTGCGCGGCTCTGGTTGACTGGTTCCTCCATGACATCGCGGACCTCGCATGACTGCTCCTCTTGATGGCGTGATCGTCGTCGCCTTGGAGCAGGCGATCTCCGCCCCCTTCGCCACTCGGCAGCTCGCCGATCTCGGGGCGACGGTGATCAAGATCGAGCGGCCGGAGGGCGACTTCGCCCGGCACTACGACTCCGTTGTCCAAGGCGAGTCGGCCTTCTTCGTCTGGGCCAACCGGGGCAAGCAGTCGATCGCCCTGGACGTGAAGGAGCCTGAGGGCGCCGCTACTCTGATGAGCCTGATTGCCGGATGCGATGTCTTCCTGCACAACCTGTCACCTCGCGCAGCAACGTCACTGGGAATCGATGCCACTACGCTCCACGAGCGCTATCCGCATCTCATCGCTGCGGAGATCTCGGGCTACGGGCTCGACGGTCCCCGCACCGATGACAAGGCTTACGACCTCGCGATTCAGGCGGAGGCAGGCGTCTTCTCGGTGACGGGCACCGGCGAGATGAGCAAGGTGGGCTTCTCCGTCGCCGACATCTGCTCCGGTATGTATGCGATGTCCGGCATCCTTGCCGCTCTCGTGCGCCGGGAGCGGACGGGAGAAGGTGCTGCCATCCACGTCTCCATGCTGGACAGCCTCGTGGAGTGGATGTCGGCTCCGCTCTACGGCGCGGTGTACGGGGGTGGACAGGGTCCGCGAGCAGGGCGTAGGCACCATGCCATCGCGCCCTACGGGACCTTCGAGCTGGCAGACGGGTCCGTGGTGCTCATCGCTGTGCAGAGTGACGGTGAATGGCGCAGCATGGCCGAGCACCTCATGGGCGACCCCGACCTCGGCGTGGACGAGCGCTTCGACACGAATGCGCATCGGATCGCAGCGGTTGACGACCTGGAGGAGGCGATCCGGACTCGCCTGGCCGCACTCAAGGCATCCGAGGCCCTGGCTCTTCTGGAGGAGGGCCGTATCGCCCACGCACGTGTGAATGACCTCGCGGGTGTTTGGCAGCACGAGCAGTTGCGGGCGCGTGGTCGTTTCGGTCCCGTGTCGACGCCCAGCGGTGATGTCGAACTGCTCGCGTCGCCCTTCGACATCTCAGGGCTGCCGGCTGCGCAGCAGCGCGTGCCAGCACTGGACGAGCATCAGGCCGAGGTGATCGAGGAGATCACTCGGCGTGGCCGCGAGCGTCAATAGGACTTGGGCAGGCCTAGGACATGCTGACCGAGATACGCGAGCACGAGATTGTTGTTGATGGGAGCCACTTGGTACAGGCGCGTCTCGCGGAACTTGCGCTCGATGTCGTACTCGACCGCGAAGCCGAAGCCACCGTGCGCGTCGAGCGCCGCATTGGCTGCAGCCCACGACGCCTCGGACGCGAGGTACTTGGCCATGTTCGCCTCCGTGGCACAGGCCTCTCCCGCATCGAATTTTGCGGCGGCCTCGAAGCGCACGAGGTTCGCGGCGCTCAACTGGGCGTACGCGCGGGCCAGCGGAAACTGCACTCCCTGGTTGGCGCCGATCGCCCTTCCGAACACCTCACGCCCGTTGGCGTAGGCGACAGCGCGATCCAGGACGAACCTGCCATCGCCGATGCACTCTGCGGCGATCAGGATTCGTTCGGCGTTCATCCCGTCGAGGATGTAGCGGAAGCCCTTGCCCTCCTCACCGATGAGGGCGTCAGCGGGAATGACGACGTCGTCGAAGAAGACCTCGGTCGTGTTGTGATTGATCATCGTCGGGATCGGCTTGATCGTCAGGCCCGGCAGGTCCCGCATGTCGAAGATGAAGACGGACAAGCCACCGGTCTTCTTCTCGACCTCGTCATAGGGGGTTGTGCGGGCGAGAAGGATCATCAGATCGGAGTAAAGGGCGCGCGATGTCCAGATCTTCTGGCCGTTGATGCGCCAGCCCTCGGGCACTCGCTCCGCCTTGGTGCGGATGCGAGTCGTCTCGGATCCGGCCTCGGGTTCGGTGACGCCGAAGGCCTGGAGCCGCAGACTCCCGTCGGCGATGCCGGGGAGATAGCGCTGCTTCTGCTCCTCGCTGCCGTGCCGCAGGAGGGTCCCCATGATGTACATCTGGGCGTGGCAGGCACTCGGGTTGCCACCGGAGGCGGAGATCTCCTCGAGGATGATCGACGCCTCCGTGATGGTGGCTCCGCCACCGCCGTATTCCTCGGGGACAAGGGCACCCAGGAAGCCCGCGTCGGTCAGGGCTCTCACGAACTCCTCGGGATAGCGATCCGGCTCAAGAGCGCGCCAGTAGGGGCCGTCGAACCGCTCGACCACCTCGCGTACGCCGCTGCGAAGATCGTCGTAGTCGTTGCTCTGAAGAAGATCCACAGGATGTTTGTATCATTTATCAAATCAAGGTGCAGGAGAGATGCATGACGAACCCGCCTCCGGACTGGCACGTACTGGCTGCCACTGTCGAGTACCCGACCGATCTGCTCATCGATGGAGGCTGGGTGCCGGGCGAGCATCGATCAGATGTCGTCAGCCCGATTGACGGTCGGGTGATCACCGATGTCGCGTATGCCGATGCTGCGTCCGTCGACCGGGCCGTCGCCTCGGCGCGCCGGGCCTTCGAGGACCGTCGATGGTCGGGCATGGCGCCCGCCGATCGCAAGGATGTCCTCATCCGCTGGTCCCACCTGGTGAACGACCACGCTGAGCAGCTGGCGGTCCTCACAGCTCTGGAGATGGGCAAACCCGCTCGAGAGGCCCAGGCGATCGATGTGCGCGCCTGCCATCGCACACTGCGCTGGTACGGCGAAGCCATCGACAAGGTGCTGGACGAGATGCCCAGCGTCCCGGATTCCTCCTGGGCCTTGATCGAACGCGAGCCGGCCGGGGTGGTCGGCGCCATCACTCCGTGGAACTTCCCCCTGACGCTAGAGACCTGGAAGGTCGCCCCGGCGCTCGCGGTCGGCTGCTCGGTGGTGCTCAAGCCCGCAGAGCTATCTCCGCTGACTGCGCTCTACGTTGCGCAACTCGGGCTCGAGGCCGGGCTCCCGGACGGCGTCCTCAATGTCGTCAACGGCAGTGGAGCGGTGGCGGGATCGGCTCTGGCCGGGCACATGGACGTGGATGTCATCACCTTCACCGGGTCGACGGCGACGGGGCGAGCGATCATGACCGCTGCTGCGCAGTCGAACATGAAGCGCCCCTATCTCGAGCTTGGCGGAAAGGGCGCCAACATCGTCTTCCCTGACGCCGATCTGGACAAGGCGGCAGCCGCCACGGCCTGGGCCGTGACCTACAACGCCGGGCAGATGTGCACGGCTGGGTCGCGGCTCATCGTGCACGAGTCGATCAAGGATGAGGTCGTTGGCAAGGTCCTGGAGGCGATGGCGGCCCTGCAGCCCAACGACCCACTTCGCCATGACGCCCCTCTCGGCGCGATTGCCAGTGCACGCCAGCTCGAGACGATCCACAGCATCGTGACAGAGGGCCTGGCCGACGGCGGACACCTCCTCATGGGCGGCGAGCCCGTGCTCACCGAGACAGGCGGCTCCTACTACCCGCCCACGGTTGTTGACGGTCTCAATCCGCATTCGCTGCTGGCCCAGAAGGAGGTGTTCGGTCCAGTCCTTTCCGTGCTCACCTTCGCAACGGATGACGAGGCGATCGCCATCGGCAACGCGACTCCCTACGGCCTTGCCTCCGCGGTCTGGACGAACGACCTCAATCGGGCTCGTCGGGCATCCAAGGGATTGCGCATGGGAACGGTCTGGGTCAACTGCTTCGAGGAGGGGGATCTCACGGTGCCTTTCGGCGGCGTCAAGCAGTCCGGCTTCGGAAGTGACAAGTCACTCCACGCCCTAGAGAAGTTCACCAATCTCAAGACGACCTGGATCGAACTGTCATGAGCAGCATTGGACGCGAAACACGCCCGAAGCGGCGAGCGAACCTCGCCGAGGAGGTGGCGACCCACCTGCGGAAGGAAATCCTGTCAGGACGCCTGCGACCGGGGGTCCGGATCGATCAGGACGGTGTTGCGGACGAGCTCGGAGTCAGCCGCCTGCCAGTCCGCGAGGCGCTCATCTCTCTTGACAGAGAGGGGCTTGTCCAGACGATCCCGCGCAAGGGCACCTATGTCTCCCGTGTCGATCGCACCGACATCATGGATCACTACCTCATCTTCGGGCAGGTTGCCGGACTCGCTGCCGCGCGGGCCGTGTCACGACTCGATGACGACGAACTTGCTAATCTCGTGGACCTTCACGACCGGATGCTCGCGGCAGCGAGCCTGAGTGAGCAGCAGCAGTTGAACCACGAATTCCACCGGAGCATCAACTATGCGGCAGGCAGTCAGCGCATGACGAGCATGCTGCAATTGCTCTCGCGATCCCTGCCCATGCCCTATCAGGACTTCCCGGCAGAGTGGCTGGACGAGGCCAACCGCCAGCACCGGGAGATCGTCGAGGCTTTCAAGGACCGCGACACCCTGGCCGCTCAACGAGCCATGGAACAGCACATCAACGCAAGTGCACGACACGCCATCGAGGTGCTGGAGCGCCTCGACTTCTTTGAGGATGAGTGATGGACCAACACCTGCACTGGATCGATGGCGCTCGCACTGCTCCCCTCACGGGAGAGTTCTTGCCGACCTTGGATCCCATGACTGGTGAGCCGTGGGCTCTGATCGCGCGAGGGTCCGCAGCCGACATAGAGGTCGCTGCTGAGTCGGCGCACCGGGCCTTCGCTTCATGGCGTGCCGTCGGGCCCACTCGTCGTGCTGACATCATCTGGCGGTTGGGGGACCTCATCGCCGAGCACGCCGATGAGCTTGCAGCGCTGGAGGCGCGCGACGCGGGAAAAGTGGTGCGTGAAGTCAAGGGCCAGATGCTGTCAATGCGTGCTTGGTATCACTACTACGCCTCATTGGCGTATCAGACTGAAGGTCGAAGCATTCCCCAGGACAGAGCGAGTCTGACCGTGTTCACGCAGCGGATTCCCTTTGGCGTGGTTGGTGTCATCCCGGCCTTCAACTCCCCGATGCTGCTGGGCGGCATGGGACTGGCACCGGCTCTTGCCGCTGGCAACACGGTGGTCGTCAAGCCCCCAGAGGTGAACTCGCTGTCACTGCTGCGCCTGGGTGAGCTCGCACAGCAGGCAGGACTCCCAGACGGGTGCCTGAACGTGGTCTCGGGCTACGGTCATGAGGCGGGCGATGCGTTGGTGGCACACCCGTCTGTCCGAAAGATCTGGTTCACCGGTGGCCCGGACAGTGCACGTTTCGTCGCGGCTCGCGCTGCTGAGAACCTGAAGCCACTGGTGCTGGAGTTGGGTGGCAAGAGCGCGAACATCTTCTTCGACGACGTACGGGTCGACGATGTGGTCAACGGCGTGATCGCTGGCATCTTTGCCGCGGCAGGCCAGACATGCGTGGCAGGGTCGCGACTTCTGGTTCAGGAGGGTGTTGCGGATGAACTGGTGGCGCGCATTGCTGAGCGCGCTGGGAGTATCCGGCTCGGGGATCCGGTCGCCGAGGGAACCGATATGGGCCCCATCTCTCAGGAGAAGATCCTCGATGGTGTTCAGAGCCGGGTGCTGGAGGCAATAGCCGAGGGCGCAAATCTTGTCTGTGGCGGTGACGACGCGGATCGTCCTGACCATGGCTGGTTCTACGCCCCTACCGTTCTCGACAATGTCACGAACGACATGTCCGTCGCCCGCAATGAGCTCTTTGGCCCTGTGCTCTCTGTTATTCGGTTCTCGACGGAGGAGGAGGCTGTAGCCATCGCCAACGACTCACCGTTTGCACTTGCGGCGGGGGTCTGGACTCGCGACCTCGGTCGGGCGCACAGAATGGCAGGGCGATTGGACACGGGGACGGTTTGGGTGAACATGTACCGAGCTCTTCAGTTTGCTACTCCATTCGGAGGCAACAAGCTCTCCGGATACGGGCGCGAGAACGGCATGGATGGGTTCGCTGAATTCACTCAGCCCAAGGGTGTGTGGGTGGAGTCGAGCGACGACCCCGTCGGAGACCCTTTCGTGCTTCGGGCCTGACTGGGTAGTGAACCGGGCTGGTCATTGGCGGTAGCGCTCGGCGAGGTAGACGCCCACGAGCACCACCAGCGCACCAACGACCTGCACGGGGGCGAGGACCTCGCCGAGGGCAACCCACGCGATGAACGTCGCGAGCAGCGGTTCCGTCATCCCGATGACCGATGCCCTCGACGCACGTATGTGGTGCAGCGACATGACGATCAGCCAGAACGGGGCCACGGTGCCCAGAACCACCATGGACGTGACCAGCATCCAGATCGGTACTCCTGATGAGTCCGCGCCCAGCGGGTAGCCCGTTCCTGCGAGCTCACCCCAGGGGAAGAGCCACCACGGCTTGACGATCACCCAGAACAAGGTGGCCGCGCCGAATCCCCACATCGTCATGGAGACGGCGTCGCGGGGCTCGGGCCGGCGCACCTGCGCATCGCCGAGCAGGAAGAAGATCGCGAGCGCGGCCGCAGCGCCGAAGGCGGCAGTGACTCCCATGGGGTCGAGCGTGAACCCCTTCCAGACCTCGGCCACCATGGCGAGGCCGGCGAGAGCAACGAAGAGGCCCAACCACACGATCCGGGGGGTCGGATGACGCAATCCGAAGTGGAACCAGAGCGCCACCATGATGGGAGCGGTGAACTCGATGAGCAGCGCGATGCCGACCGGGAGGGTCTCCAAGGCGAGGAAGTACAGGTACTGCGTCATGGCGACGCCGAGAACGCCGTAGGCGAGGAGGATCCCGATCTCGTCCCGCCGGATGCGCAGAGATCGCGGTCGAGTGATCGCGACGAAGGCGAAGAGGATCAGAAAGGCAAGGGTGACGCGAAGTTGCGACAGGTAGGTCGAATCGATGCCCGTCAGGAGAAGGGCCTTGGAGACCGTCCCGTTGATCGCGAAGAGAGTTGCAGCAAGCAGGTAGAGCGCGTAGCCGAGAAGCGGTCGTGTGGAACGGACTTGCGCGATGCCGGGAATCGGCTCGGCAACGTCACTCATGTACGTATCGCCGCGTCGTAGACGGCGATCGTCTGGTCAGCGATGGTGTCCCAGCTGAAGTTGCTCACTGCGCGTGCCCGACCTGCGGCGCCCATGGCGCGTGCCCGCGGCTCGTCTGCGGCGAGGGCGTTGATGGCGTCGGCGAAGGCATGCTCGAATGCGCGCGGCTCATCGACGTCGTAGGGAACGAGAAGTCCGGTCTCCCCATCGACGACGACCTCGGGGATGCCGCCGACGGCTGATGCCACGACGGCTGTCTCGCAGGCCATGGCCTCGAGATTGACGATGCCCAGGGGCTCGTAGATGGAGGGGCAGGCGAACGCCAGGGCATGCGTGAACAGCTGAATGAGGCGGGTGCGGTCCACCTGCTCCTGAATCCAGACCACAGAGTCCTCGCCGCGCTCCTGGCGGAGCTGGTTCACGGCCGTCGCGGTCTCCACGCCCATCTCAGGGGTGTCGGGCGACGATGCGCAGAGGACGAGCTGCACGCCCTCGTCGAAACGGCGGGCCGCCTGGATGAGATGGAGGATGCCCTTCTGTCGCGTGATGCGACCGACGAAGAGCACGTAGGGCCGAGAGATGCCCAGCTGAACCAGCACCGTCTCGTCGTAATCGGGGACGTAGACCGTCGTGTCGATCCCGTTGTGGACGACATCGACGCGATCTGGGTCGACCTCGGGGTACGCATGGAGCACATCGGCGCGCATTCCATGGCTCACGGCGATGATGCGGTCGGCTGCCTCGTAGGCCGTGCGTTCGACCCAGGACGAGACGCGGTAGCCACCACCGAGCTGCTCCTCCTTCCAGGGGCGGAGCGGCTCGAGGGAGTGCGCCGTCAGCACATGAGGAACGCCGTGCAGCAGGCCTCCGATGTGGCCACCGAGGTTCGTGTACCACGTGTGCGAGTGGAGAAGGTCCACTCCATCGGTCGCCGCCACCATCTCCAGGTCGACGCCGAGAGTCTGGATCGCGGCATTGGCTCTCCGGAGGGACGGCGGGACCTGGTGCGCGTCGGCATCGGTCCGTCGCTCTCCGAAACAGTGGACCTCGACATCGATGCGCTTGCGCAGCTCGGCCACAAGATGCTCGACATGGACGCCCGCACCCCCGTAGGTGTCCGGCGGCCACTCCTTGGTCAGCATCCCTATCCGCACGGGAGAACCCTAGGGGTGTTCACCTCAAGGTCGCATCTGCGCCCCGTATAGGGGCTAGTGTTCAAGGCGTGAGCACCGACCCGCATGTGCTGTCGATGGTCCTCGCCGGGGGAGAAGGAAAGCGCCTGATGCCCCTGACGGCGGACCGCGCCAAGCCGGCCGTCCCGTTCGGTGGCTCCTATCGACTCGTCGACTTCGTGCTCTCCAATCTGATCAACGCCGGCCTTCGTCGCGTGTGTGTGCTGACGCAGTACAAGTCGCACAGTCTTGACCGCCACATCACGCAGACGTGGCGGATGCCGACCCTGCTCGGTGACTACGTGACTCCAGTTCCGGCCCAGCAGAGGCTGGGCCCCCGCTGGTACACGGGGTCAGCGGACGCGATCTTCCAGAGCCTCAACCTCGTGTACGACGAGGAGCCCGAGTACGTCGTCGTCTTCGGAGCCGATCACGTGTACCGCATGGACCCCATGCAGATGATCCGCGCGCACATCGAGAACGGTGCCGGTGTGACGGTGGCGGGCATCCGTATGCCCAAGGCGGTGTCGCACCAGTTCGGGGTCATCCAGACGGCCGCGGATGGACTGCACATCTCGCAATTCCTCGAGAAGCCCAGCGATCCTCCGACGATTCCCGGCGACGACGACAACTGCTACGTGTCCATGGGCAACTACGTGTTCTCGACAGACGTGCTGCTGGAGGTGCTCAAGGCCGACGCATCGGATCCGTCATCGGTCCACGACATGGGCGGCAACATCCTCCCGATGCTGACGGCGCAGGGGGCAGCGCAGGTCTACGACTTCGCGACCAACATCGTGCCAGGAGCGACGGAGCGCGACCGCGGATACTGGCGCGACGTCGGCACGCTGGACAGCTACCACGATGCGCACATGGATCTGGTTTCCGTGCACCCCATCTTCAATCTGTACAACCGCCGTTGGCCGATCCTGTCCAACCTGCCTCCGATGCCGCCTGCGAAATTCGTGGAGGGCGGAAATGCGCACGAGTCCATGGTGGGAGCAGGCACGATCGTGTCGGGTGCTCATGTGCGCACGTCGGTGCTCGCCTCGGGAGTGAATGTGGAGGCCGGGGCATACGTCGAGGGCAGCGTCGTCATGCCGGGTGTGCGGATTGGCCGGAATGCCGTAGTGCGCCGGGCGATCCTCGACAAGAACGTCGAGATTCCCGACGGGGCGCAGATCGGCGTTGATCTTGACCGAGATCGCGAGCTGTACACGGTGAGTGACAGCGGCGTCGTCGTCCTCGGCAAGGGTGTCACCGCCGAGCTCTAAACCCCCGCGAGCGGTGGATCTGTGCGCGAGCGGTGGATCTGCGCGCGAGCGGTGGATCTGTGCGCGAGCGGTGTCAGTCCGTCATGCCTGCCTTGAACGCAGGAGTTGAGCAACGACAGCGGCGAGAGCGCCTGGAGTGGCCAGGTCCTCCTTGCGGATGACGACGATTTCCCAGCCAGCTCTGCGCAGCAGGTCGCGTCGTCGAGCATCATGAAGGTGTCTCTCCGGTCCATGGTGGTCAACTCCGTCGTACTCGACGGCAACCTTCTCAGGCAGCCATGCCAGATCCAGACGGACCCGGCGGTTGCCGATGCGGACCGTTGGATTGCACGCGGGTGGCCGAATTCCGGCTCGGATGAGGTGGGCGCGTACCCAGGATTCTGCGGGCGACTCAGCGTGAGGGTCAAGAATCGGTAGAGCCCATCGAGCCGCCCGGATGCCCCGACGCCCCTTACCCCAGGAAACCATCCGGGTCAGGTCGTCTCGAGTGGCCAGCGACGCACGTAGGAGTCCGTCACCCATGGCGACGACGTCCGTCCAGCTCATGAATGCAGCGCAGTCGATCCACGTGCGGGCAGGCGTCGTAATGGGCGTCCCGTTGAGCAGCGTGACGTGCTCTGGCGGCAACTCGAGGCGGCGTCCCCGAACGCCCCGGGACTGAAGCCGGGTGCCATCGCGAATAGTGGCCACCGCGCATGCCTGCGCATCCACGTCAAGGCCAAAGCCGCCAGGGACGACCATTGACCACAGGTGCGCGGACGTCAGGTCGCATGCCACGGCGAATCGATCAGCAGCGGCGATGAAGCACTGCGTCATGAGTGCATGAGTGACGTCGACGTCGCCCCTGACGCGTGTCCCGCGGACGGGCATCGTCCAGCCGTCCTGATCTGAGGCAATGCGGCCAATAGCGGAGCCGGACTGGTGCGAGCGAAGAATCTCCATATGCACATGAGAGTGATCTCCGCAGGCCCGGTGGAGACACGATTGGCGACCTGTGGATGGACGCTTCGTTGTCCACAGGCCGTTCGAACGCGGATCCACCGTTCGTGCGCGGATCCACCGTTCGAACGCGGATCCACCGTTCGTGCGCGGATCCGCCGTTCGCGGATTAGGGCTTGGAGAGGGTGTGGCGCTCTATCTCGACGACCTCAACGGATCCATCCTTGCCGAACGCGCGATGGAAGACGATGAAGGAGCCAGGTGACAGGCGCGGGTCGAGCTCGGCCCGCCACCGCTCATCGCCGGGGTCGACGCCGAGAGCCCGTGCAGCGGCCGTCACGATCGTCGCCAGCACCGGTCGATGCGAGCAGACGACCATGGGCCGTCGATCACGGATGAGGTGCGCGATGCGGGCGTCCGCTGCGGCGGGGTTGTCCCGGTGCGCCTCCTCGGTCAGCGCTGGCTCGTGCACGACGCCCATGCTGAGGCTCTTGGCGAACTTCGTCACGGTCTGATGGCACCGGCGCGATGGGCTCGATCGCACGTCGTCGACACCGAAGGCGTCCAGGATCGGCACGAGCGCCTTGGCCTGCGATCGGCCCTTTCCGCTCAGGGGGCGCTCGGCGTCCACAGCACCATCGAACTTCGCCCGCTTGAGAGCCTGCGCGTGCCGCAGGAGGATGAAGGGGCTGGTGTCCGGGAGGGCCGCGGCGCGGGACACGAGGTCGACCTCGGCGGGGTAGGTCAGATGGTCGGCGGCCTCGCTCACCGGGAGCCAGCGCACCTCGTCCACTTCATCATCGGGTGCGAAGCCGTTCTCCTCGCGAACAGAGGCGCGCCAGTAGTGGACGATCTTGGGACGGCTCCCGATGCTGTAGGACTGAAGAGGCAGGGGCGCACCCAGGATCGGCCAGTAGCCGGTTTCCTCGTCACACTCGCGGAGTGCCGCGAGCAGCGCATGCTCCCCCTCATCGAGCTTTCCCTTCGGCAGCGACCAATCCTGACGGCCGGGACGGTGCACGACGGCAAACTCCTGGCCCTGCTCGCCGGTGCGCAGGAGCACGACGCCTGCCGCGCGGATGACCGAGTCGTTGGACATGTCAGGCCAGACCTGCCGATCGGGCGCGCTTCTGCGCCCGCGCCCACTCGTCCTTGAATCGGAAGCGGTCATGCATCTCCACGTGGCACTCGTACTCGAACAGCAGACCCAGAGACATGCCAGTGGCCCCGCTGGTGCTGGGCTGCGCCGCAATGTCGCGCAGGACGTTCTGGGCGACGTAGGCATCCTGATGGTCCCCGAGCACTTCCGTGACCTCGGCGAGGGCATTGGCGAGTCGGCGCATGGACTTGCCGAACACGTCCTCGATGGCCTCCGCGGTGTATCGGGCCTGCTTCGCCTTGATCCGCGCCTCGTGCCACGGGGCACTGGGTCCGTCGATCCGCATCCGGGTGACGGATCGGACGAGTCGACGCCAGGTGTCCGCGACCAAGGACGGCATGACCTCCTCGCATGGGCGGTAGGCGTCGTTGGTGACGGGAGGGGCGACAGCGGCGTCCATCAGGTCGTCCACGAGCTGCTGGTGTCGATCACTGCGCAGGGCTGCGAGGGCGCTGGAGCGCGCGGCAGCGAGACGCGGTCCGAGGACAGACGCAACGGCCTCGCGGCATCGCTCGGAATCGGACGCATCGACGAGGTCCGCCGCATGGCTGCTCAGTCGATCCATCATGACCTCGGTGTCGCGGATGGCGCCGAGCTCGCTGGCGATCCACTTCAGCTCCTCGCGGAGTCGTGCGGACTGCTCCTGCTGCAGCAGCGGAGCGAAGGCCCCGAGTGTGCTTCGCAGGCGGCGGGCCGACACCCGCATCTGATGAACCGAATCCGGCAGGTCGCGGCGGACTCCGACATCAGCGAGTAGAAGGCTGCGCACGTGCTGGCTCAGGGTTGCCCGGATGGCATCGACGGCCAGTCCCGACGGGTCAGGCGCGCGCACTGCCGGCACATCTGGTGGCTCCGCGGTGCGGGGGCCCAGAGCACTGGCGGCCTTGCTGACGGAGCTGGGCTCGGCGCCGCCTTCAATCAGGAGTGCCGTCATGCGTCGCATCACGTCGGACGTCGCCGGATCGTCGTCGGCGATGACCTCGACCTCGATCTCGCGAAAGACGCTCACGGTGCGACCCTCGTGGCGCACCGTCACGATGTCGTCGACGACCTCGACGAGGGGTTGGCCGTCGCTGTTGGCGAGGACAGTGGGTGTGCGCATCGTGCTGAGCCGCACGACGGGTTCCAGCGGCAATTCATGCAGCAGGGGAGCGACGATCTGCACCAGCGATGCCGGAACGGATCCGATCGCGCCAGCGTCCAGCGGTAGATGGATCTCGTCGCGGGTCGTGCCGTCCGCGCCGGCCACCGGGAGTTTCATGTGCCATCCGGCGTCCTTGCCGCCCTCGCGTCGGCGCAAGGTGACACCCCAGCGAAAGAGGGTCAGTTCGGGGGTGTCGTGGTAGACGGCCTCCATCTCGAATGGTTCGCCGACGTGCACCTGAGGGGCCACACCAAGTTCGACGAGATCAGGCATCTGAAAGAGGCCGTGCACGCGGAACTTGAGTTCCACCTCCCGGTGCGTGACGGGAGGGGTCACGGAGCGAAGCCCCGCTTGAGCTTGATGTCGATGAGGGCTTCCTGAAAGTCCACGAGATGGTCGCCTGCCCGATCGGTGAGGCGACGCACCCACTCGCCGTCGGGCTGCAGGTCCCATGCGGAGGTGATCGGATCGAAGGCCATGTCGAACAGCGCCTCGAGGTCGGCGATCTGCTCGGGGTCGACCAGGCTCACCAGGGTCTCGACGCGGCGATCCAGATTTCGATGCATGAGGTCGGCCGAGCCGATCCATGCCTCACGGTTGCCGCCATTCTCGAACATGAACACTCGGGAGTGCTCGAGGAATCGACCGAGGATGCTGATCGCACGGATGTTCTCGCTCAGTCCCGGAACTCCCGCTCGGATCGCGCAGATGCCGCGCACCCAGATGTCGACTTTCACGCCGGCCTGCGACGCACGGTAGAGCGCGTCGATGATCCCCTCGTCGACGATGGAGTTGCACTTGAAGCGGATCCCCGACGGTCTGCCCGCCAGCTGATTGTCGATCTCACGTTCAATCCGCTCAACCAGCCCGGTCCGGACGGAGTGGGGGGCGACCAGAAAGCGCTTGTACTCGGTGTTCATGGAGTAGCCGGAGAGCACGTTGAAGATGTTGGAGACGTCTTCGCCGACCTCGGGGTCACAGGTCAGGAGTCCGAGATCCTCGTAGAGCCGTGCCGTCTTCGGGTGGTAGTTGCCGGTGCCGATATGGCAGTAGCGCCGGAGTTGATCACCGTCATTGCGAACGACCATGGATAGCTTGGCGTGCGTCTTGAGGCCGACGAGACCGTAGACGACGTGGACGCCAGCCTCTTCCAGCTTGCGAGCCCAGTCGATGTTGTTCTGCTCGTCGAATCGTGCCTTGATCTCGACGAGGGCGAGGACCTGCTTGCCGGCCTGGGCCGCCTTGATGAGTGCATCGACGATGGGCGAGTCACCGGAGGTGCGGTAGAGAGTCTGCTTGATGGCCAGGACGTGGCGATCGCGCGCTGCCTGCTCCAAGAACAGCTGAACGCTGGTGGAGAAGGAGTCGTAGGGATGGTGGACCAGCACGTCGTGCTCGCGCACCACGGCCATGATGTCGGGCTCGTTCGCGCTCTCCACCTCGCTGAGCTGCCGGGAGGTCTTGGAAACGAACTTCCGCTGCTTCAGGTCGTCGCGATCGAGGTTGACGATGGTCCACAGGCCAGTGAGGTCCAGGGGGCCAGGGAGCCGGAAGACCTCAGTCTCGCTGACATCGAGTTCGTCGATGAGCAGCTCGAGGACGTGTGGATCGATGGACTCCTCAACCTCGAGGCGCACCGGCGGTCCGAAGCGACGTCGGATGAGCTCGCGCTCCAGGGCGAGCAGCAGGTTCTCGGCGTCGTCCTCCTCGACCTCCACGTCCTCGTTGCGAGTGACGCGGAAGGTGTGAGTCTGCTGAATCTCCATACCGGGAAAGAGGGCGTCGAGATGCGCCGCGATGACATCCTCGAGCGGGACGAAGCGCGCAGGCCCAACCTCGACGAATCGGGGAAGCAGCGGCGGGACCTTCACTCGGGCAAAGAGCTCGTTTCCGGTGGTGGGGTTCCTGACGACGACCGCGAGGTTCAGTGAGAGACCGCTGATATACGGGAAGGGGTGGGAGGGATCCACGGCCAGCGGTGTCAGAACGGGGAAGACCTTGGTGGTGAAGAACTCCTGGATGGTGTCCTTCTCGACGGGGGTGAGCTCATCCCACCGCAGGAGCTGAATGCCCTCTTGCTCCAACGCCGGGAGAACCTCGTGGTGGAAGAGCCGGGCCTGCTCCAGTTGGAGTTCGTACGCATGTGCCCAGATGTTCTCGAGCACCTCGCGAGGGGTGAATCCACTCGCAGCCCGCACGGCAATGCCGGTCGCGATGCGTCGTTTGAGCCCGGCAACGCGGACCATGAAGAACTCGTCGAGGTTGCTGGCGAAAATGGCGAGGAACTTCGCACGATCCAGGACCGGCAGGTCCTCGTCCTGGGAGAGTTCGAGCACGCGCTGGTTGAACGCCAGCCAGGAGACCTCCCGATCGAGGAATCGATCGTCGGGCAGGGGCTCGAGCATGGCGGGGGGTCGAGCAGCCATCGTGCCCGTGGGGGGAAGGGAGCCTTCGGTGGCTGGCCCGGGAGGGGACTCGATCGTGTCGGTCACCCCGAGATGTTCCCATAGTCAGGTTAACGAGGGGCAGCCAACGGGTGACTGAGATCTTGCCCTGAACGGGGCAACGCACCTCCGTTGATCAGCGCCGGTAGAGCACATCCGTGTCCCAGCGGGCGAATCCAAGCCCCTCGTACAGGGAGATGGCCGCGGTGTTGCTGGCATCGACGTAGAGCATGGCCTGATCGAGGTCCAAAGAGCGCAGATGATTCAGCCCGAGCAGAGTCAGTGTTCGACCCAGTCCGGTGCCACGCTCCTGCGGATCCACGGCCACGACATACACCTCACCGAAGGGATCATGGTGGTGCCCGTGCCCGTGCCCGCCACCGCCGTGCACCTTGGTCCAGTGGAAGCCGACCAGCTGCTCGCCACGCCAGGCCATGAGGAAGCCATCCGCAGAGAACCATGGCTCGTGCAGGCGACGCTCAAGGTCCTTGCGCGTCCATGACCCTTGATCGGGAAGGTGCGGGAAGGCTCGGGCATTGAGATCAAGCCAGGCCTCCTCATCATGTCCGACACGGAATGCGCGGATCACGATGTCGTCGGGCACGACAGCGCGGGGGACAGGCGCATAGAGGGATCGACGCATCTGCCAGAGGACCCGGCTGCGGTGGAAGCCCATGCTTTCAGCGAGGGCGGTGGCGCCGGCCTGCTCTCCGTGCGACCACAGGCGAATTCGACCGTCGGGCGACAAGAGGAGAAGGGTCTCGATGAGCTGCCTGCCGATGCCGGCCCTGCGCCGCGACGGGCTGACTGTCAGCTCGGCACTCGCCCCCTCCACCTCGTCGGTGACGTCGATGTGGGCGTAGCCGACGAGCTGGCCGTCCTCGGCACGGGCGAGGACGTGCAGGCCGTGCTCCTCACCGCCCTCCTTGACGTGCAGCCACACGTGCTCGGATAGCGGTCGAAGGCCGTCGTGCTCGGTTACATCCTCGAGCAGAACTCCGAGTTCGGTGACGGTCGCTCGGTCGAGACGCGGCACGGTCTCGAATCCAGTGGTCGCGGCCATGCAACGACCCTCAGGCGTGGGTGTCGGCGGCGGTGGTCTCGACACTGTCGGATTCGCTGGTGCCTGCCGGCACGAACCGGTAGCCCACGTTGCGCACGGTGCCGATGAGACTCTCGTGCTCGGCACCGAGTTTCGCCCGCAAACGACGGACGTGGACGTCGACCGTTCGGGTGCCGCCGAAGTAGTCGTAGCCCCAGACCTCCTGCAGCAGCACTGCCCGAGTGAAGACGCGGCCAGGGTGCTGTGCGAGGAACTTGAGCAGCTCGAACTCCTTGAAGGTCAGATCCAGAGTGCGGGTGCGCAGTTTGGCCGTGTAGGTCGCCTCGTCGATGTGCAGGTCTCCGCTGTGAATCTCCTCGGGGGAGTCGTCGCCGACCTCGGCCCCGTTGTTCATGCCAGTCGTGGCCAGGCGCAGACGGGCCTCGACCTCAGCGGGGGACGCGGTGTCAAGGAGAACGTCGTCCATGCCCCAGTCGTGCTGGATCGCGGCCAGACCGCCCTCGGTGGTGACAAGCAGTAGAGGGATGTCGAGCCCGGTCTGTCGGAGGAGTCGGCACAGGCCGCGGATGGCCGGCAGATCTCGGCGACCGTCGACGAGAAGGGCATCGGCGTCGGGTGCATGGAGGAGGGCGGTGGCCTCGGCAGGCATCGTGTGAATGTGATGTGCCAGCAGGCCCAGTGCCGGCAGCACCTCGAACGAGGGCTCCATGGCACGAGTGAGGAGGATCAGGCGCACGGTGGCCTCCCCTGCCTCGACGACGAGCCCATCTGTGATGCGCCCGGGTGTTGCGGTCGTTCCATCTGGGCCCCAACACTACGGCACTGCTCTCCTTGGCAGGATGGGCGCGTGGCTGCAGGGGAATTGCATGGAGACGCTGGCGAGGAGCGCACGCTCCGCAGTGCCGACGGCGTATCCATCAGTGCGGTGCACGTTCCTGCGAGGGAATCGGCGTCGAAATCCCGGGGCATGTGCTTCATCGTGGTGCACGGCTTCACCGGGCACTGGCGGCAGGAGCGCGTTCAGCGCGTGATCACGCGGTTCACCGCATTCGGTGCAGTCGTGGCGCTGGACATGCGGGGACATGGGGCCTCGGGTGGTGCGACCACGGTGGGTGACGAGGAGGTATTGGACGTCGCCGCGGCTGTGGAGTGGGCCAGAGAGCTGGGGTACGCCAAGGTCGTGACGGTCGGCTTCTCGCTGGGAGGCGCGGTCGTCCTGAGGGAGGCAGCCCTGCTGGCGGACGGCCCGGCAAGAGTCGATGCGGTGGTGAGCGTCAGTGCCCCGGCGTTCTGGTTCTATCGAGGCACGCGCATCATGCGGGTGGCGCACTGGATGGTGGAGACGGCGCCCGGACGCGCGGTGATGCGACTGCGACGCACCCGCATCAGCAGCCAGCCGTGGCAGCAGCCCTACCCGGTGCAGCCCTTCGAGGCTGCAGCCCAGCTGGCGGGAATACCGTTGCTCGTCGTCCATGGCGATGCCGATCACTACTTCCCGCTGGAGCACCCGGAGATGATCATCACCGCGGCCACAGGAGTGGCGTCTCGGGCGGACCTGTGGATCGAAGCGGGTATGGGGCATGCTGAGGCGGCAGTGTCCGAGTCCACGCTGGATCGCATTGCGCACTGGGCGCTCGATGCGTGCAGTGATGGACAGGACATCTCGACCGCCACTGACCAGCAGGGGAGTGAATGATGACCGGAGTGTGGTTGGTGCTCGGCATTCTCGCTGTTGCCACCGTCTTCGGCCTGTGGTTCCAGCGCAACAATGGTCGGGTGCGCGAATCCAAGGCGAGCCCCGTGCCCATGGTCGGTCCCAACGATCCCCCGGCTGACATCACCGAACTCTCGCCGGAGGCCATCGCCTTGGGCGAGGCTCTCGACGGCCGATTGGGGGAGCGCGCCACGATGGTGCAGTTCTCCAGTGCCTTCTGCCAGCCATGTCGTGCCACTCGACGCATCCTCGAGGAGGTGTCGGTCATGGTGCCCGGTGTCTCGCACGTGGAGATCGACGCGGAGGAGCACCTCGAACTCGTCCGCGCCCTCGATATCCGACGCACTCCGACGGTGCTGTTCTTGGATCGGACTGGCGCGGTGCGCAAGCAGGCCAGCGGCCAGCCCCGTAAGGCGGATGTCGTGGCAGCCCTGGGTGAACTGCTGCCCGGGGGAGCCCCGGACTTCGAGATCTAAGACCGGGAGCTTGCTGCCAATTCCTTGCAGCTACCCGTGCCGCGCATGTGCGTGAGGCCATTTGGCCGCACCGTGACGCCGCTCTAGTGTTCCGCGCATGACTTCTGACACCACTGCTTCGGTCCGCCGCACCGTGGATCCGCGCGGCCCCAGGTTCGGTGCGGCCATCACGACAGTCGTCCTCGCCGTCACCCTCGTTTTCATCGACACGACGGCTGGCACAGTGCTGATCGCCTGGCAGACCCTGGTGTTCGCGCTGGGTTCCCTGGTTGGGTTGCAGGCCCAGCCCTACGGCTGGGTGTTCCGCCGGGTGGTCCGGCCGCGGCTGTCACCGCCATCGGAGATGGAGGACGCTGCACCGCCTCGGTTTGCGCAGACGGTGGGCCTGATCTTCCTCGCGGTGGCGCTGGTCGCTTCCCTGGCCGGTGTGACGATCGTGGCGACGATCGCCGTCGCGATGGCGCTGGTCGCGGCTTTTCTCAACGCGGTGTTCAACCTCTGCCTCGGCTGCGAGATGTATCTGATCGGTGCCCGACTCCGTCGATCGTGAGTGAGTCGGTGACGTCGACGTCACCGTCAGGGTGAGAACTGCCAGAGCGTGCAGGCATAGGCCGTATGCATCGGCTGGACGCCGACTTCCGCGTTCCAGTTCAGGGTGCTGTACGCGGCGCACACCGGTTGCTGAGGGTTGACCCTGATCTGCATGTCGAAGATGTCCTCGGTCACGAGGTCGCGCTCGACCACGATCGTCGTGATGCCGTCGACTGATGCGCCGGAGACGACCGTGACGTTGTCACGGTTGTCGTAGGGACCGCCGCTCGGCATGACGAATACGGGGTAGGTGTCCGGAGCGGGAGCGGGGAACATCTCCAACGTGGGAATGCCGGGGTTGTAGGCATCCCACGCGTTGGGAGCGCCGTCCTGCAGCCACGCCACGATGGTGTCGGCGGGAAACATGAAGCGGCCGAACGACAGCCCCATCCATCCCGGAGTGGCAGCGCGCTGCTCGAAGGTGAGTCGGAAGACATCTCCGGTCACCTCGATGCTCACCTGGAAGTTCTCGTCAACCACCAGCGTCTGACCGGGCGTCGGTGCGGCCCACACGGCATAGAGCGTGAGGGAGGTGCCGGCCTTCAGGCCCGTGTCGGCCATGGGCTCGCCGAGTCGGAAGAGGGGAGCGGCATCGCCCGCCGTCGCCCACCCTCGGAGCATGAGGGGTTGGCTATCGGGACCAAGAGGGTGGCAGGGACTCTCCTGCGCAAGGGCATCCAGCGGACCGGAGAAGAACACGTCGGCCTCGGTCGATCGGTTGGCAGGTGGCACGTTGCTCCCCGATGCGTCGACGCAGGCATCGGCATCAGCCACGTTCGCGTCGTAGGTGATCTCCACGCCCACGGGGCTCCACTGCGCATAGAGCGTCACATGGTCGGCGGCGGCCGCCTGAGCGGGGGTCTCGCCAGCATTGGCAATCGGCAGGTCGGGGGCCTGGTTGGCGGAGTTGGCCAGCGTGGTGATGCGGCTGCCTCCGGCAGGAATGCTCGATGTGCCATGGCTCCAGCCGATTAGCGCGTAATCGTTTCGGTGGCACTGGTATGCCCCGGTGCCCTCGGTCGGCAGGGCGTACCAGTCCTGTGACGCCACGCTGATGACGAGTGGATTCGATGAGCAGTCGCCACCGTTGGCGTCGAAGGTGATCGTGTACTCGGGGGCTGGAACGGGCGTGCCGATGGCGACGCTGATGGCACCGGAGACTCCGCCAGAGACTCCGGGCGTGATGGTGAAGGTGCCAGCGGCCACGATGGTGACGATGGAGGTGGCTCCTGTGGCGAGTGTGTCGGAAGTCAGATTGGTCGCGGTCACGACGCCGGCATAGGACGCGAAGGTGCAGACGTCGGTGGATCCGGTGTTGATGATCGAGAGGGTGTCGCCCACGTTCCCGGTGATCGTGGTGGGCGTCACGCCGTTGGTGAGGTCGCAGTCCACGCTGATGGACGAAGGCGAGGCTGGGGCGGCCGAAGCCGAGCCCGTACCGCTCATCGTGGCAAGCAGGACGGCAAAGATGCTGATTGCTGCCGCGCGACCAAGGAGCATGCAATGACCCTAGGACACGGGCGCCGCCCTGTGCCGAGGTTGGCGTGGCCACGCCTCCGAGCAGCATCAAGGCCGTGCGGATAGGCTGCGGCCATGGTTGAGGTCTTCTACACCGGGCTGCTCGTGGCGGCCATGGCTGCTGCCGGATGGTTCGCCTTCTACGTCGTCTTCAAGCTGTTCAAGGGCCAGGGGTAGGTGCTCGCCCCTGATGGCTCGGGGGTCGAGGTCCCCGAGGAGTTGCGCCCGCTGTCGTGGCTGATCGGCCGCTGGATCGGCGTCGGCACTGGGCAGTACCCGACCATCGACGACTTCCGGTTCGGGCAGGAAGTCGTCATCTCCACCGACGGCCGACCCTTTCTCTCCTACATGTCGCGCACCTGGCTGCTCGATGACGATGGTGAGCGAGTGCGGCCGCTGGGCGTCGAGGCCGGGTTCTGGCGCCCTCGGCCAGACAATGTCATCGAGCTGACGCTCGCGCATCCGACGGGCTACGCGGAGATCTGGACGGGATCCCTCGAGGTCACGGGCATGGAGAACGCGGTGATCACCGGAGCGCGAGCCACGTTGAACACCGATGTCGTCGCCCGCACGGAGAGCGCCAAGGACTACTCGGCAGGCGAGCGGCTGTACGGCCTCGTCGAGGGACGACTGCTCTGGACCTTCGACATGCAGGCGGTCGGTCAGGGAATGGTCAATCACCTGGCCGCCACCTTGACTCCAGACGAGCGCCGCATCGTGGATGGAGACTCCGATGGCTGACGAGTGGGAGGCCCGCCTGCGGGAGAAGGGCTTTCGCATCACGCCCCAGCGGCAGCTGGTGCTGGAGGCTGTCGAGGGCCTGCGGCACGGAACTCCGGAGCAGATCCTCGTCGAGGTGCAGCGCACCGCGAGCGGTGTCAACCTCTCGACGATCTATCGCACGCTTGAAGTGCTCGAGGACGTCGGTCTTGTCACCCACGCCCACATCGGACACGGCCCGCCGACCTATCACGCGGTCGACGAGCACGTGCACATCCATCTGGTCTGTGACCGGTGCCGAAAGGTGACGAGCATCCCGGCGTCAGCCGCCACGACCTTCGTGCAGGCACTGGAGAAGGAGTACGGCTTTCATACCGACATCTCGCATGTCTCGGTGCACGGCCAGTGCGACGACTGCGACGGACTGCCGCCCGCGGTGGAGTCTGACGACCCACTGTGAACGGCACACCGGTCCCGCCCCCGCCTGAGTCCGCGGATGCTGATGTCCCGTGGCACTACGGGGATCCCCTCCGCGAGCAGCGGGCACTCGCGGAAGGGCGTGTGGCAGTCGACCTGTCGAACCGCGGTGTGGTGACCGTCAGTGGCCCTGATCGCCTGACCTGGCTGCACAGTCTCACCACTGCGCATCTGGAGGGGCTCAACGCGGGAGAGAGCGCGCTGGCACTGATCCTCAGCCCGAACGGTCACGTCGAGCACGAGCTCCACCTCGTCGACGTCGACGAGACCGTCTGGATCATCACAGCACCGGGCACGGCAGCGGATCTGGTCGCGTACCTGCAGTCGATGCAGTTCATGCTCCGCGTCGAGGTGCGTGATGTCAGTGATCAGTTCGCGGTCGTGTGGGAGCCGGTGCGCGAGCCCGATGCAGACGTGCCGACCTGGCTGATCCCTGCGGACTTCGCCGGCGTCGGTTATGTCGATGCAGGTGTCGATCGCGGCGGTGGTCCGACCAAGTACATCGAGGAGCGACCTGACTACCTCAGCGGTCGAGAGGTGATCACTCGTCGCGAGGACCTCGCTGCTCGGATGGCGACCTGGTCCGGCGCCGCAGGCACCTGGGCGCTTGAGGCCTTGCGCACGGCGGCAGCAGTGCCCCGCCTCGGCCTGGAGACCGACCACCGAACGCTTCCGCACGAGGTGGGATGGATTGGGCCCGGTGTCCACTTGGCCAAGGGGTGCTACCGCGGACAGGAGGCCGTGGCACGCGTGCACAACCTCGGGCACCCGCCGCGTCGGCTCGTCCTGCTGCATCTGGACGGCTCGGAGGAGAACCTGCCTGCGCACGGGGACCCCGTACTCGTAGGTGACCGCGAGGTCGGCTGGATCGCGACACCGGCCTGGCACTACGAGCAGGGGCCGATCGCCACGGCGATCGTCAAGAGGTCGACCCCCGTTGAGGCGAACGCTGTTGTTCGCACCGAGAAGGGCGATGTCCCCGCGTCGCAAGTGGTCGTCGTGCGCGGTTGATGACCGGCTTGAGCGGCGTCAGATCTCGAGCTGGATGGTGATGGGTCCGTCGTTGATCAGGGCGACTTGCATATCGGCGCCGAAGACACCGCTCTCGACCGTTGCCCCGCGCTCGCGAAGTCGAGCACAGACAGCTTCGACGAGGGGTTCGGCTATGGGGCCGGGGGCCGCGGCATCCCACGTGGGACGCCTGCCCTTGCGAGTGTCGCCGTAGAGGGTGAACTGACTGATGACGAGCAGGGGCAGACCCAGGTCCGAGGCTGACATCTCGCGGGTCACGTCGCCGGTGAAGTCCTCGGGTGCATGCTCGGGTCCGAAGATGCGCAGGTCGTACATCTTGTCGGCGAGTCTGTGCGCGGCGGCATGGTCGTCTCCGTGAGTGACGCCGACAAGCACGACGAGACCCGGACCCTCGAAGGCGCCGACAACCTCGCCGGCCACCGTCACGGATGCCCCGGACGCTCGCTGGATGACCGCTCTCATGAAGCACACCCTGCCATCTGCCGTCCGTGACATCATTCGGCGGTGACATCTCCCTCGGCGACCGTTCTGGCCACGTACGGACGCAGCGGATTCGTCGAGGGCGTCCACATCGGACACGCAGTTGTCGTCGATGCCTCGGGTGAGATCACTGATGCCTGGGGAGATCCCAACCACGCCATCATGGCGCGATCCTCGGCGAAGCCGATGCAGGCCTCGGCCATGGTGCGGCTCGGGCTTGAACTGCCCTCGCGACTGCTGGCCCTCGCCTCTTCCTCGCACAGTGGCGAGGCACGGCATCTGGACGGCGCTCGTGAGATTCTCGCTGAGGCGGGCCTGGACTCGTCGGCACTTCAGACCCCACCTGAGTTTCCCCTCGACCCGATCGTCCGTGACGCCTGGATCCAGTCCGGCCGACGCCCCACTCGCATCGGGATGAACTGCTCGGGCAAGCACTCGGCGATGCTGGCCACCTGCCGCCTGCGTGGCTGGTCGACCCACGACTACCTGGATCCCGGTCACCCGCTGCAGGTGGCCATCCTCGACGAGGTGCGAAGCCTCACCGGTGATCCTGTGACTGAGGTCGGGATCGACGGATGCGGGGCACCGGTCCATGTGATGAGCCTTCGCGGGCTGGCCCGCGCGGGCAGTGCTGCCGTGCTGGCTTCGGCGGACTCCCCGGAACGACGCGTCGCCGATGCGATGCGCGAGCACCCGGAGATGGTGGGGGGTGCTGATCGGGACGTCACGGCCTTCATGCGCGCTGTGCCGGGTCTGCTGGCCAAGGACGGCGCCGAGGGGGTCTACGTCGCTGCCCTGCCTGATGGCACGGGCATCGCCATGAAGGTCGAGGACGGATCCGCTCGTGGCCGGCAGGTCGCGATGGCGGCGATCCTGCTGCGCGTGGCGCCGACGGGCACCAGCCGAGCCGTGCTTGAGGCCCTGGCCAGCATCCCCATGCTCGGCGGTGGGCGTCCGGTCGGTGCAGTCGAGTCGCCGCTGCGCATCCCCACGGACTGAGCAGATGAGCGGTGAGTCTCTCGTGCGCTAGCGGGAGTTAGCACCCGTGTTTGCAATTGCAAGCACGTGATGCATACTGGTGTCATGGCACGGATCAGTGATCTCGGCGGTTTCATCCGCGAGCAGCGTGATGGAGCGCAGATGTCCTTGCGTCAGCTGGCGCAGGCGGCGGGGGTCTCCAATCCGTACCTCAGTCAGGTCGAACGAGGTCTGCGCAATCCCAGCGCAGAGATCCTCGGCCGGATTGCTCAGGGACTGCGCATCTCGGCCGAGACGCTGTATGTCCAGGCGGGGATCCTCGACGATCGAGCCGGGGACGCCTCCGTCACCACCGCCATCGCGGCGGACTCCACCCTGACCGAGCGGCAGCGGGCCACCCTGCTGCAGATCTATGCCGCCTTCCAGGCTGAGAACACTGCTCGGCAGCCATCGACACCCGCCGACTCGGGAGATCCCCAGGCGGGTACGACCACCACGAGTGAGGAACCATCATGACGACCGAGCACCCCACCACGCATCCCACCGCGCGAGTGAAGAAGACGACCAAGAAGGCCGCCTCCACGGCGAAGAAGACGACCAAGAAGGCGGCGACCTCGGCCAAGGCGACGACGGCCAAGGCGGCCACGACGGCATCCGAGACGACGAAGAAGGCCGCCACGGCCGCGAAGGCATCGACCTCGCACTTTGCTGTCCCCGGACTTGACCTGTCGGCACTCGATCTGTCGGCATTCGATGTAACGAAGCTGGACCCGCGCAAGTTCGATCTGCCGAAGTTCGATCTGCCGAAGTTCGACGTTCCCAAGTTCGACCTCCCGAAGGTCGACCTCCCGAAGGTCGACGTGCCGAAGTTCGACCTGCCGAAGGTCGACGTGCCGAAGTTCGACCTGCCGAAGGTGGAGATCTCCGACGTCACGAAGTTCGCGGCGGATGCCCGTACCCGCGTGCACGACACGGCGACCACGGTCAAGGGCGGCGTGGCACACACGGTGACGCTGCTGCGCGAGGCAGTCGGGGTCTGATCCGCACAACAGTCACGTCCGAAGGGGCGCAGGTGGATCACCACCTGCGCCCCTTCGCGCATCCGGCGTGCGTGAGTTAGCGTGGAGGGGTGTTCGACACTATTCAGGGACTCCTCGTCTTCGGCCTGTGGGGCGTCATGCTCGTCGTGAAGGCCTTCGCCTTCATCGACTGCCTGCGTCGACCCCAGCAGGCCTTTCCGGCCATCGGCCGTCAGAACAAGGTGCTGTGGCTTGCTCTGACCGGCGCCTCGGCCGTGACCGGACTCCTCCTGAACTACGTGTCACCCTTCGGAATTGTCGGTCTGGCCGGGATCGTCGTGTCGTTGATCTACCTGTTCGATGTGCGACCCAAGATCTTGGAGATCACTGGTCGGCGCTGACGCGACGCCACTGTGGCGGGTCATCCTGCGAGTTCAGTTCGCAGGCCGAGGATCAGTCCTCGAGGGCGACGCGGATGCGCCGGAAGCCCTTGCCCTTGTTCTCGACCTTGACCACGCGCATTCGACCGATCTGACGCGTTGATGCCACGTGGGTGCCGCCATCGGCCTGCACGTCGAGGCCCTTGATGTCGACGATCCGGACGATCTCGATGTCCGGTGGCAGCAGGTTCGTCGCGGTGCGGATGATGTCCGGGATGGCGAAGGCATCCTCGCGGGGGAGCTCATAGGCCTCGATGGCTCGGTCTGACTCGACCTCCACGGCACAGGCCGCCTCGACGGCATCCTTGAACCCCTCGGGCACCTGCTCAAGGTTGAAGTCCAGACGACCCGAGAGCGGGTCCATGTTCGAGCCCGTCACAAGAGCGCCGAAGTCGCGAAAGACGACCCCGGACAGCAGGTGCAGCCCCGAGTGGGTGCGCATCAGCGCCGTGCGCCGGTCGTCCTCGATCGCTCCCGTGACGGCCGTCCCCACCGGCGGCAGGGGATCGCCGTCGAGGGGGACGAGGTAGAGGTCGTCTCCGCGACGGACATCGACGATCCGGGTCTGCACCCCACCCCAGAGGAGCACTCCGTGGTCCGGCGGCTGGCCACCGCCACCGGGATAGAACGCCGAGCGGTCAAGGACGATTCCCTGCTCGGGGTCGCTGAGCAGCACGATGGCATCCCACTCACGCAGGGTCGCGTCCGCGAGTTCCAGGCGATGGGTGCCTCCGGTCGCCATGGCCTACTTCTTGCCCTGGTTCGCCACGGCTGCAGCGGCCTGCGCGGCAGCGTCCGGGTCGAGGTACTCCCCGCCCGGCACGATCGGCTGGAGGTTCTCGTCGAGCCGGTACACGAGCGGAATCCCCGTGGGAATGTTCAGCGCAGCGATGTCCTCATCGGAGATCCCGTCAAGGTGCTTCACGAGGGCGCGCAGTGAGTTGCCGTGGGCGGCGACGAGCACTGTCTTCCCCGCGCGCAGGTGCTCGGCGACGATGACGTCCTCCCAGTAGGGGATGAGGCGCGTGACCACATCCGCGAGGCACTCGGTCGCAGGGCGTGCCTCGGGAGGCAGCGCTGCGTAACGCGCATCGTGCGTCTGTGCCCAGGGATCCTCGGGATCGATCGGCGGCGGGGGAACGTCGTAGGAGCGACGCCACAGCATGAACTGATCCTCGCCGAACTCCTCGAGGGTCTCCTTCTTGTTCTTGCCTTGAAGGGCCCCGTAGTGGCGCTCGTTGAGCCGCCAGTTCCGGACGACCGGAATCCACATGCGATCGCAGGCCTCGAGGGCGATCTGGGAGGTCTTGATCGCGCGCTTCAGGAGTGAGGTGTGGACGACGTCAGGCAGCAGCCCTGCTTCGGCGAGGAGCTCACCGCCACGCTTGGCCTCGCCCGTCCCCTTCTCGTTGAGGTCGACATCGACCCATCCGGTGAAGAGGTTCTTGGCGTTCCACTCACTCTCGCCGTGACGAAGCAGGATGAGGGTGTAGGGCGCATGAGTCATGGGCTCATCCTGCCGAACGAGATGGCGTCATGTCTCCTCTGGGTCTGGAGCATTCATCAGGTGCGTGAAAGCGCTCAGGTTGTCGGTGGGGAGCCCGCGCTCCTGACGCCATGCCCACTCCCGCTTGATGCTGCTGGCGAAGCCCAGCTCGAGCAGCGTATTGAACGAGCCATCCGAGTACTCCAGGACAGCGCCCATCAGGCGGTCCAGCTCCTCGACCGTGATGGCGTCGAGTGGGAGTCGCCCCACCAGGTAGATGTCTCCGAGATGATCGATGGAGAAGGCCACTCCGTACATCCGGCGATTGCGCTCGAGCAGCCAGCGGTAGACCGCCTCGTGGTTCTCATCGGGGTTCCGGGCGACGAACGCGTTGATCGTCAGGGCGTGCTCGCCGATGGACAATGACGTGTTGGTGAGCTGCTTCTTCTCGCCCGGCAGGGTCACGACAAAGGTGTCGTCACCCACCTCCTCCCACGTCAGGCCACTGGACTCGGCGAAGATGCGAATCGCCTGCCTCGCTGCAGCGGCTGTCATGAGTGCTGGTTGGCGACTGTGCGTGCCGTCTCGGCGTTCGCCATGGCTGCGGAGTAGCTGCCGAGAAGGCCGGCTGTCGTCGCTGACCAGCCGAAGGCAGCAGCGTGCATGTGAGCTCCATGCGAGAACTCCTCCCGCAGGCGGGGCTGGTTCACGATGGTGTGAATCGCCCGGGCGAAGTCCCGAGGATCATGGCCGGCCACCAGGAGGCCGCTCACCTGATGCGCGACCGCCGTGCGCAGCCCACCCACAGCAGCGGCAACCACGGGAGTGCCGCAGGCCTGCGACTCGACGGCGACGAGGCCGAACGACTCGGAGTGAGACGGCACGACCGTGACGTCGGCGGCGCGATACCAGTCGACCAGCGTCTCGCGGTCGGATGGAGGTTCGAAGCGGACAAGGTCGGTGATGCCCAGTTCGTGGGCAAGGTCGATCAGCGCGGTCGGCCGATCCAGGCCCGAGCCCGAGGGTCCGCCGCAGACGACGACCTGCAGCCGAGCCCGGACAGCTGGGTCCTGCTGGACGAGTTCTGCAGCTGCGTGCAGGAGGACGTCGGGGGCCTTGAGTGGCTGAATGCGTCCGACGAAGAGCAGGACGATCGCATCCCCGGCCACGCCGTGCCAGCGCCGCGCTGCTGCCCGATCCCCGGGACGAAACAGGTCGAGGTCGACTCCGGGATGGACGACGTCGACCTTGTCGGGGTTGGCGTCGTAGAGGTCGATCAGCTCGTTGGCCTCGTCGTCGGTGTTTGCGAGGAGGCGGTCGGCTGCCACCACGATCTGCTCTTCGCCGATGACCCGCATGCGTGGCTCGGGAGAGTCGACGGCAGACAGGTCCCTGTTCTTGACCTTCGCCATCGTGTGCATGGAGTGCACGAGGGGGATGCTCCAGCGTTCGGCGGCGAGCCAGCCCACATGCCCGGAGAGCCAGTAGTGCGAGTGGATGAGATCGAACCAGCCCTCGGGTCGCGAGGCCTCGGCGCGGAGCACCCCTGCCGTGACAGCGCACAGCTGCCCAGGGAGGTCCTGCTTGGCGAGGCCTTCGTACGGGCCGGCGGTGACGTGCCGAACGAGCACTCCCGGGACCAGTGGGACCACTGGCGGCTGCTCCGATGACGTTGCGCGCGTGAAGATCTCGACCTCGACGCCGGACTCGGCGAGCCGCTTGGCCGTCTCCACGACGTAGACGTTCATCCCGCCTGCGTCACCGACACCGGGCTGGTCGAGGGGGGAGGTGTGAACCGAGAGCACGGCGACGCGATGAGGGCGCGGCGCCCTCCGGTCAGCCAGGTGAACGGGGGAAGTCACGAAGACAGTCTTTCGCATGGGGGCCGAACCGGCCACCGCATGGGGCAGATCAGGCCGAGAACGCCCGTGACAGCGTCAGATGGAGACGCCGACGTAGGGCTCGCCGGTGACGATCGTGATGACCCGGCGGGTCACGGACACGGCGTGGTCGGCATAGCGCTCGTAGTAGCGGGAGAGCAACGTCACATCGATGGCGGACTCGACACCGTGGGGCCAGCTCTTGGACAGGACGATGGTGAAGAGCTCCCGATGGAGTCTGTCCACCTCTGCGTCATGGCGACCGATGTCTGCTGCCAGCGCCACATCCTGAGAGGCGATCACCGAGCCGGTCTTGGAGACGATTGCCTCGGCGAGGCCGCCCATCTCGGCGAAGGTGCCGCGCAACTCCTGGGGAATCGACAGGCGGGGGTAGCGAAGACGTGACTGCTTGGCGACGTGCTCGGCAAGGTCGCCCATGCGCTCGAGTGAGGCGGCAATGCGAAGGGCCCCGATCAACTCTGGAATCTCGCCACGCCCAGGAGAGTTCTGTGCGATGGCGTCGAGGCACTGCTCCTCGACGTCGCTGGCCAGAATGTCGATCTGGGCATCGGCAGCGATGACGGCCTCAGCCATGGCGAGATCAGCATCCAGAAGCGCCTGGGTGGCTCGGTTCATCGCAGATCCCACGAGTTGGGTCATGCGCACGAGATCGCCCTTGACCACGTCAATGTGCTGCGTCAGTTCGGTGTTCATCCATCCCCATCGGTCGCCCGTGGTGAGTACGGTACGCCCAGCAGGCAACTCCTTGAGGTTCCGACATGAACGGCACGCTGCGTTTGGATGAATTGCCGGTGCTGAGGACCGAATCCTTCGTGAATCATGTGGAGCCACGAGGTACTTCGGTGTGTGACGAGGGCAATCGCTCCTATTCTTTCCATGTGTCAGGAATCGAAGAGCCTGCGGTGATCTCGGCCGCGGCCGGGATGCCCGTGGTCCCGGACGAGGTTGTCCGGGTCCTCAGTGTGCTTCCTTCTGCGTCGATCGTGGTGGCTCCTGACGGAACGGTGATGCGGGCCAGCTCTCGGGCAACGGGCCTAGGGCTCGTGGCTCGTGACGCTGTGACCGTTCCCGATATTCGGCATCTGATCCAGCGTGCGGTCGACGACGGCCATGCGCGCGAGCTGGAAATGCGGGTCCGTCGCCCACCGTTAGGTCGGGAACTGCTGGAGCTTCGGGTCCGCGTTGCGGCTCTGGGCACCGGAGCCATCCTCGTGCTCATCGATGACCTGGCCGAGGAGCGTCGTGTCGATGTCGTGCGACGTGACTTCGTTGCCAACGTCAGCCATGAGCTCAAGACCCCGGTGGGAGCGATCTCCCTTCTGGCAGAGGCTGTCCTCGCGGCCGCCGACGATGAAGAGCAGGTCCGGCACTTCGCCGAGCGCATGCAGATCGAGGCATCCCGCCTGAGCACCCTGGTGCAGGACGTCATCGACCTGTCCCGTCTGCAGGGTGACGATCCGCTGACCCGAGCAGAGATCGTCAGCGTCGATGACCTCGTGGGCAAGGCGGTGGATGAAGTGCGCACCCTCGCCTCCCGACAGCAGATCGAGATTGAGGTCGGGGAGCCCACCGGCACCCTTGTGTATGGAGATGAGCGGCAGCTTCTGGCCGCGCTGCGCAACCTGGTGTCGAACGCGATCTCCTATTCGGCGAACGGCACTCGCGTTGCGGTGGGCACGCGGGTGGACGACTCGATCATCGAGATAGCCGTCAAGGACCAGGGCATCGGCATCTCGGCGAGCGACATCGACCGAGTCTTCGAGCGCTTCTACCGCGTCGATCCCGCGAGATCTCGCGTGACGGGCGGCACGGGTCTGGGCCTGGCGATCGTCAAGCACGTGAGCCAGAACCATGGCGGGGAGTGCACGGTCTGGTCTGAGGTCGGGGTCGGCTCCACGTTCACGATCCGGCTGCCGATCTATGTTCCGTCGGCCGCCTCAGACGACGACATTCTTGACCTTGACGATGCCCACCCCCGGTCGACAACCAGCAGCATCCCAGCAGGAGGAGCCCAGTCGTGACGCGAATCATGGTGGTCGAGGACGAGGAGTCCTTCTCCGAGGCGCTGTCGTTCATGCTCAAGCGTGAGGGTTTCGAAGTCGAGGTGGCGGACGACGGCAATGCCGCACTCGAGGTCTTCGAACAGCGGGGGGCGGATCTGATCCTTCTGGACCTCATGCTCCCGGGCGTCTCAGGCCTGGAGGTCTGCAGGATCATCCGATCGAAGTCGCAGGTGCCGATCATCATGCTGACGGCCAAGGACGGCGAGATCGACAAGGTCGTGGGTCTGGAGATCGGAGCCGACGACTACGTCACGAAGCCGTTCTCCTCACGCGAGTTGCTTGCTCGTGTGAGATCGGTTCTGCGACGCAACGGCGAGCCGGAGGAACTGCTCGCATCGACGGTCGAAGCAGGGCCCGTACGCATGGACGTGGACCGTCATGTCGTCACCGTCCGCGGCCAGCAGGTCTCCATGCCGCTCAAGGAGTTCGACCTGCTGGAGATCCTCGTGCGCAATGCCGGCCGGGTCCTGACCCGCTCGCAGCTCATCGATCGCGTCTGGGGAGCGGACTACGTCGGCGACACCAAGACGCTCGATGTGCACGTGAAGAGACTCCGGGCCAAGGTCGAGGAGGAGCCGAGCAAGCCGATCCACCTCGTGACGGTGCGAGGGCTGGGTTACAAGTACGAGGTCTAGTCCAGCCATGTATCCGCGGGGGCTTGGCTGGCTGCGATAGTGGCGCCATGGCCTGCGCCCTCCTGTTGTCTATGACTGCTGGGGCGATGCACCAATGACCGGCCCTGAGGTCGACTTCCTGGTGGCAGCCGTCGTCCTTCGCGATGACGAAGGACGGATTTTGGTCGTGCGCAAAGCGGGAACCACGAGGTTCATGCTGCCGGGCGGCAAGATCGAGACGATGGAGTCGCCCGCTCAGGCGGCAGTGCGCGAGGCTCATGAGGAGCTGGGCGTCCAGCTCGACGAGCACCGGCTGGTATTCCTCGGCGACTGGTCGGCACCCGCTGCCAACGAGTCGGGCCGCACCGTTCACGGTCACATCTTCGAGCACCCGTGGGTCAGTGGGGTGACGGCGAGCAGTGAGATCGAGGAGATCCAGTGGGTCTCCTCTGCTGACCTGGCCAGGCGCGACGACATTGCTCCGCTCCTTCAGACGAAGGTACTCGCGCACTACTCTGGCGAGGAGTGATCGCACCGCCCGATCACTGGCGAGCGAGGGAGTTCTCGAATGGGTGCATGGTCGTCGAGCAAGGTCGTGACATCGAAGTCGTGGGCTGTGCTCAAGGAGAACCGGTACCTGATGGCGTTCCCCGTACTTGGCTTCGTCTTCGGGCTGATCCCGTTCGTTGTCCTCGGCCTTCCGGCGATCTACTTCTTTGCGACCGATCACAACTGGATCGCCGTTGCACTGCTGATCGTCATGGTGTTCCTGGCTCAGGCGATTGCGGTGATGCTGCAGGCGGGGCTGGTGGCGGCAGTGGATGCCGAATTCGAGGGTCAGGACAGCTCGCTCGGTCACGGGATGTCTCGTGCCTTCCAGCACACGGGGGCGCTCATCGCCTGGAGCGGGATCGTCACGGTCGTGACCGTGCTGTTGTCCCTTGTGCGCGGCAACGGTCAAGGCAATGTGGTGGGTGTCCTCCTGCGCAACATCGTTGCGGCCGCGGCAGACGTTATGTGGACGCTGATCACCTTCTTCGTGGTGCCGTTCATCGTGCTCGAGGGCAGCTCGCCGATTGAGGCCATCAAGTCGTCTGCCTCCCTGTTCAAGCGCAAGTGGGGTCAGCAGCTGGCAGGCGGAGTTCGCATCGGCGGACTGATCGCCTTGGTGCTGATTCTTCCGGCGATCGCTCTCCTGGTCATCGGATTCCTGCTGGTCATCGCAGGGTCGACACTGTCCTTGTCGACGGGCATTCCCCTCGTCGTCCTCGGGTTCGCCCTGCTGCTCGTCGGCATCGTGGTGATGTCTGCGATGCGCACGGTGTTCTCCGTGGCGCTGTTCCGGTTCGCCAAGGACGGTGCGGTGTCGGCTGACTTCACCGAGCAGGACCTGCAGGCGGCAGTGCGCCTCAAGGCCTGATCCTCAGTTGGGCGCGGGGGGCTGCAGGCCCTCATCGCGGAGCTCGAGGGTGGCCAGAGCTGTGATGACGTCACGGTCCCCTCGTCGCCATGCGCCGGCCGGGTCGTCGGTGATGCGCGCCAGCACGTGGAGAGGCTGACGCGCCATCGCGCGCAAGGCGAACAGATCGAGGTCGTCGTTCGCGTCCACGAAGTGGCGAGCGGCGGTGGCACGCCGGATGAAGATGACGCGCATCGGCACCCAGATGACCGCCCACGACATCACGGCCACGACCACGAGTGCGATGGCGAGGAACCGCGCGAGCAGGGAGACGGCGTCGGCGGTGGCCTGACCCGCATCGGAGATGCCCAGCGCGGCGTCGCTCATCCCGCCGAAGGGTGCACTCATGGCCTCGCCGATCAGGGGAACGGCGGCCACGGCGGCCCCCGCCTCATCGATGCTCAGCGAGAGGTCCTCAGCTCCCTCCGCGATCGTGAGGGCGGGCGTGGCGAGGTTCATGACCAGGTCATGGAGGCGGATTCCGGCCCAGATCCACAGGGCGGTCCAGGCCACCAGCCACAGATCGCCGAGGATCTGCCGGGCCCGCCGGGCGGGAATCTCCGAGTACCAGACCATGGCCTTCCTCCTTGATCGGTCGACGATTTCAGGGAACCGCCACTCACACCGTAGGGTCACCCACGACCGCCAAGCCGCCGCCACGAGGAGCGTCGCGGCACCGGCTTGACCAAGGAGCACGTGTGACTCGCCGCGAGGACCTTCGCAATATCGCCATCATCGCCCACGTCGACCATGGGAAGACGACTCTCGTCGACGCCATGCTCTGGCAGTCGGGTGCCTTCCGAGCAAATCAGGACGTCGACGACCGCGTCATGGACTCGATGGACCTCGAACGCGAGAAGGGCATCACGATCCTCGCGAAGAACACGTCCGTTCGGTACGTCGGACCTTCCGCTCCCGAGGGTGGGGTGACGTTCAACATCATCGACACCCCCGGTCACGCCGACTTCGGTGGCGAGGTGGAGCGCGGGCTGGAGATGGTCGACGGGGTGGTCCTCCTGGTGGACGCCTCCGAGGGCCCGCTGCCGCAGACGCGCTTCGTCCTGCGCAAGGCCTTGGCCAAGAAGCTTCCTGTCGTCCTGGTGATCAACAAGGTCGACCGTCCCGACTCGCGGATCGGGGAGGTCGTCGACGAGGCCTACGAGCTGTTCCTCGACCTCGATGCAACGGACGAGCAGATCGAGTTCCCGATCGTCTACACCAGTGCCAAGGCGGGGCGGGCTTCACTGGAGCGCCCGGCGGACGGTGGCATGCCGAAGGAGGAGGACCTCGAGCCCCTGTTCGCCACGCTGCTCACGACGGTGCCGGCCCCGACCTATGACGAGGCCAAGCCGCTGCAAGCGCACGTGACGAACCTCGATGCCTCGCCGTACCTCGGGCGCCTCGCACTCTGCCGCGTCCATCAGGGCAACATCCGCAAGGGCCAGCAGGTCATGTGGATGAAGGCGGACGGCACGTCGGAGCGAGCCAAGGTGGTCGAGCTGCTCATGACCGAGGCGCTGGAGCGGGTGCCGGTCTCCGAGGCCGGTCCCGGCGACATCATCGCCGTCGCCGGCATCCCTGACATCACCATCGGCGAGACCCTCGCCGACATCGAGAACCCTGTTGCCCTGCCCGTGATCACCGTCGATGAGCCGTCGATCTCGATGACGATCGGTATCAACACCTCACCGTTGGCCGGGCGCAGCGGCGGCACCAAGCTGACGGCCAGCATGGTCAAGGCCAGGCTCGAGGCCGAGCTGATCGGCAACGTGTCGATCCGCGTCGTTCCGACCGAGCGTCCGGACACCTGGGAGGTGCAGGGCCGAGGCGAACTGCAGCTGGCCATCCTCGTGGAGATGATGAAGCGCGAGGGCTTCGAGCTCACGGTCGGCAAGCCTCAGGTCGTCACGCGCATCGTCGATGGCAAGGTGCACGAGCCCGTTGAGCGGCTCAGTGTCGATATTCCCGAGGACTACCTCGGGGTCGTCACTCAGCTCATGGCGCTGCGCAAGGGGCGCATGGAGCAGATGATCAACCACGGGACCGGCTGGGTCCGCATGGAGTACATCGTCCCCGCGCGCGGCCTCATCGGCTTCCGCACGGAGTTCCTGACGGAGACCCGTGGCACGGGCCTGCTGCATCACGTCTTCGATCGCTACGAGCCGTGGCACGGCGAGCTCCGCACCCGTCCGACCGGCTCGCTCGTCGCCGATCGCACCGGCCCCACCACCGGCTTCGCTCTGGCGAATCTGCAGGAGCGCGGAACGATGTTCGTCGGGCCGGGCACGGATGTCTACGAGGGCATGATCGTCGGCGAGAACTCCCGATCGGATGACATGGATGTCAACCCGACGAAGGAGAAGAAGCTGACGAACATGCGTCAGTCCTCCGGTGACGTCCTGGTGCCGCTCATCCCGCACAAGCAGCTCTCGCTGGAGCAGGCGCTGGAGTATTGCCGTGAGGACGAGTGCGTGGAGGTGACGCCGGCAGCCGTGCGCATGCGCAAGGTCCTGCTGACTGCCACCGAGCGTGTTCGTGCGGGTCGCAAGAAGGGCTGACTCACTGCAGATGGCGCTGCAGGAATTCGACCTCGAGGCGAAGCAGGTTCTCGGCGACGATCTCCTGAGGGGTCATGTGGGTCACGCCGCTCAGCGGTAGCACCGAGTGCGGTCGCCCGGCTGCCAGCAGTGCGCTGGAGAGCTGCAGGGTGTGCGCTGCCAGCACGTTGTCATCGGCCAGGCCGTGAACGATGAGCAGCGGTCGCTGCAACTGCGGTGCGCGACGCAGCAGTGACGTCAGCTCGTAGGCCTGCGGTTCTTCCTGCGGGGTGCCCAGGTAGCGCTCGGTGTATGCGGTGTCGTAGAGGCGCCAGTCCGTGACCGGGGCGCCTGCGACGGCAGCGTGGAACACATCCGGCCGATCGAGCACGGCGAGGGCGGCGAGATAGCCGCCGAAGGACCAGCCGGTGATGCCGACTCGTGCCAGATCCAGATCCGGATGAATCTGCGCGAGCGCGTGGAGCGCATCCACCTGATCCTGGAGAACCTGCGTGGCCAGATCGTGGTGGACCTCGAACTCGAAGGACGGCCCGCGGCCGGGGGTGCCGGCGCCGTCGACGACGATCACGGCGAACCCCTGATCGGCCAGCCACTGGTCCGATGCATATGCGCCGGCCGCGTGCACCACCCGCGCATGGTGCGGGCCGCCATACGGGGCCATCACCACGGGCAGTTGCCGGGATCCGGCAACGTGTCCGGTGGGCAGCAGCACCGCGCAGGCGAGTTGGCGATCGGTCACTCGATGCCACTGCGGCTGCGGGTGCACCACGGGGTGCTCCGCTCGTGAGGCAATCGATCCCATGAGGCCATCGAGGTCCACTGCGATGGACGTTCCCAGAGCATCCGGTCGATGACTGATAGTCACTCGTCCACGGGAGTTAGCGACGGCCGAGTGGATTCCGGGGTCGGCTGCAAGTGCGGTGAGCGTGCCGTCCTCGGAAAGGTGGTAGACGCCCTGGTCGAGAGGATTCGCCTGTGCGGTGAGCACGATGCCGTCTGCCGACTGCGTGACTACGCCGGTCACCTGAAGTCCCGCGGGCGTCAGGGGCTCGTGATCTCGCACAAGCCGGAACGTGTCGGTCTCCGGGTCGGCGACGATCTCCAGGAGGCGACCCTCGCGATCAACGTGCGGGACACCCGGCTGCATCGTGATCCACGGTGAGGTCGTGCGCGTCGCACGTTCGCGCACGCTGCCGTCGGCCGCCACGTCGACGATGAGCTGATTGCTCTGATCGCGACTGAGGAGGCTGACTACCGCGCCAGGGCCGTCGGTGCTCGTCACGACGGTCGCGAGGTAGGGAAACGCCTCGTGATCCCACGCCACCTCGACGGCCTCACCGTGCAGTGGCAGGACGAACAGGCTCGCGTGCGGATTGGCGGTTCCCGCACGCGGGTATCGGTGCCGGGTGGGCTCGCGGGTCGGCTCGGCGGGATCGCCGATCCAGTGGAGCTCTACCTCAGCCTCGTCGAATCTCTCAGCGAGAACAGCGCTGCTGTCCGCGAGCCACCACAGTCCTCGGCTTCGCTCGAGCTCCTCGGCGGCGACGAAGTCGGCCAGCCCCCATGCCTCGGTCTCACGGCTCACCTCGGCGAGCAGGCGGGACGCCCCCGTTCCGTCGGCGGGTGCGACATGGATGGATCGATCGCAGACAAATGCGATGACGCGGCCATCGGGGGACAGGCGCGGATCAATGGCTGACCCGGGGGTGTCAACGGAGACGGGTGTCGCCGCGGGATCCGTGAGGTCGACCGTCATGAGCAGGCCGTCGATGCTGAACGCTGCTCGTGTCACCTCGCGATCGGTCGAATACGACGTGATTCCGCTCGTCGTCTCGCGCATGCGCTCGCGACGCGCCCGCTCCTCGGCTGGCAGCTCGCGTGCGTCGTCACCGACGTCAAGGGCATCCACGACGCATCGCTCGACGAGTTCGTCACCCACGCGCTCGAGGACCCAGAGGGAGCCGCGGGGGTCTCGCCCGTCAGCGCTGCGCACGAAGGCGATCCGACTGCCGTCGGGGGCGATGGCGAAGGCGCGCGGCTGACCGAGGCGGAACCGTCGGGTGAGAGCCTCCTGGCGCGGGTAGGAGATCTGCTCCTCGAGGGTGGTCGCCTCTCTCGTCGCGTCCTTCGTCCCATCCGTGGTCACCGGCCGATCATGGCACGCGGATACTCTGCGTCCTATGTCGATTGACGCTGACCGCCGCCTCCTTCTCGTCCACGCCCACCCGGACGATGAGTGCATCGCCACCGGTGGGACCATGGCGAAGTACGTCGATGATGGCGTTCACGTCACGCAGGTCACCTGCACCCTTGGCGAGGAGGGTGAGGTCCTACTGCCTGAACTGGCCCATCTGGCCTCCGACCAGCAGGACGCGTTGGGTGCTCATCGGCAGACGGAGCTCGCCGCGGCGATGGCCGAACTCGGAGTGAGCGACTTCCGCCTCCTTGGTGGGCCCGGGCGCTTTCGGGACTCCGGAATGATGGGCACACCCCAGAACGATCGACCGGACAGCTTCTGGCGCACTGATCTGCTGGAGGCGGCCCTGGAGCTCGTGCCGATCATTCGCGAGGTTCGCCCGCAGGTCGTCGTCACGTATGACGACTTCGGCGGGTACGGACACCCAGACCACATTCAGGCTCATCGGGTGACTCACTACGCCGTGGCGCTCGCGGCCGGGCCCACATTCCGCAGCGATCTCGGCGAACCGTGGCAGGTGAGCAAGCTGTACTGGACCGCATTCCCGCGCAGCATCGTGGTCGCAGGCATCGAGGCGATGAAGGCGCAGGGTATCGAGGATGACTTCACATCGATGGACCCGGACGATCTTCCCTTTGCGTGTGACGACTCGCTGGTGACGGCGGCGATCGAGGCGGGGGACTGGCTCGATCGCAAGATGTCGGCACTGCGGGCGCACGGCACGCAGGTCACTGTGGACGGCGGCTTCTTCGCGCTCGCGGACAACGTCGGCGCAGAGGCCTTCGGCACCGAGTACTACCGCCTGGCACTGGGAGATCCGGGGCCGGTGGACGAGAACGGATGGGAGCGCGATCTCTTCGCGGGAGTCGACGGATGACATCGGCTGACGCCTCGGGTGGCACGAGGTGGCTGCTCGTCGCCGTGCTGCTGGGTGCTGGTCTCATCATTGGCGTGGCCGGGGCTTTCGTTCAGGCGCACCGGGGAGTACTGGACCTGCCATGGGCCGTGGTCGTCGTGCCGTGGGGCTTCCTCCTGGTCTGGGTGACGCTGCTGGCCGCCATTCGCGGTGGCGCCTGGTGGATCCATTCGCGTTGGGGCGGCTCGGCCGTTGCTGTGGGTTGGCTGCTCGCAACAGTGCTGATGTCAGCCGAGTCACCTTCTGGGGATCTGGCCCTTTCCGGCGGCGGCCGACAGATGACCTATCTGCTCGGCGGGGTCATTCTGGCGTCAGCGGCGGCGAGCCTGCCCGTCCCCAGGCGGAACCTCCCCGTGTCGTGAAGCGTCTACCCGGAGGTACTCCGCGTACGATCGATGGATGCCGCCCTCAATCAGGCGGGCCAAGTTCGGCGCACTGAGGTCCATCAGGGCGTGGTTCATTCGGTGAGACGTCGTCGGAACGAAGCGAGGGAAGGGGAACGGTGATGGCGGCCGACTCCCTCACCCTGACCCAGAAGCGCGTGGCGGCGGGCGTTCTCGTGGGCATCGTCGTGCTGTTCGCGATCTACCTCCTTGCTGCTCTGGGTTCGGGGGACACCGCCCCCGAGGGGACGAAGGTCGCCAATGTCGACATCGGCGGGATGACCGAAGAGGAGGCCGCTGCAGCGGTCACCGCGCGCCTGGCCACTCGGGCCGCCCGACCGGTCAAGCTCATCGCGGGCGATGTCACCGTGAAGGTGTCTCCCGCCGACGCAGGACTTGCGCTGGATGCGCAGGCTTCCGTGTCCCCGGCCTACGGGCGCACCTGGAATCCGGTGGCCTTGCTGACCGGGGCATCGGCGGGCCGGCTGCCCCTCGTGGCCTCGGTCGATGAGGAGGCCCTGAACGCTGAGGTCACCCAGCTTGCAGACGTGGTGGCCGAGGCCCCCGTGGAGCCGCGCGTCGTGGTCACGAGAAATGCCGCCAAGATCAAGGACGGCACGCCCGGGCGAGCCCTCGACGTTGCCGCCACATCGGAACTCCTGCAGGACGCGTTCTTGAAGGTGCGCAAGCCCCAGACGGCACCGGTCGTGGAGGTGCCTCCCACCATCACCCCCGAGGCGACGCAGGAGGCTCTCCAGCTCGCCCGAGCAGCAGTTGCCGCGCCCGTCACCGTGCAGGCGGACTCGGTGCAGGTGACACTCACGGGGGCGGACATCGGCGCCACCCTGAGTTTCACCCAGGAGGGTGGGTCGCTCGTCCCCAAGCTGAACGGTGCGAAATTGCACCGAGCCCTGCGAACGCAGCTGGCTTCCATCGAGACACCGGGCCGGGATGCCACCTTCAAGATCCGGCGAAACGTTCCGCGCGTGGTCAGCTCCAAGGTGGGCAGGGGAGTGGAGGACGACGAGCTCGCGGCGAAGGTGGCGGGAGTCCTCGGAAACGACGCCGGCGATCGCAGCGTCACGGTGTCGGTCGGGGTTCGAGAGCCGAAGCTGACGACGGCTGACGCCGTGTCCCTGGGCATTCGCGAGAAGATCTCGTCCTTCACCCAGAGCTATCCCTACGCGGCGTATCGCTCGCAGAACATCGGGCAGGCGGCCAAGCGGATCAACGGCACGCTGCTCATGCCAGGTGACACCTTCTCCCTCAACGACACGATCCTGGAACGAACTGTCGCGAACGGCTACACGACCGGATACGTCGTCGGCGTCGGCGGCGTCTTCCAGGAGGATCTCGGCGGTGGTGTGTCCACGTCGGCCACGGCCTTGTGGACGGCGGCATTCTTCGCAGGGATGGAGCGCGTGCAGACTGTTGCGCACTCCATCTGGATCTCCCGATACGAGGCTGGCCTCGAGGCCACGGTGGCGTGGGGCATCTTCGACCTGAAGTTCCGCAATGACACACCGAATGCGGTGTTCATCCAGGCGAAGACGACGCCCACCTCGATCACCGTCACCTTCTGGGGCACGCCGGAGTACGACAAGATCGAGGCCGAGCCTGGCCCGCGCACCAACGTCGTGAAGTTCTCCAAGATCTACAACGACTCCCCGGAGTGCTCCCCGCAGGGTGGCATCGACGGCTTCACGATCGTGGTCGATCGGGTGTTCTACAAGAACGGTGAGGAGGTTCGCCGCGAACCCATCACCACCCGGTACAAGCCGGCCCCGCAGGTGATCTGCGACGAGAAGCCCAAGAAGAAGAAGCCGAAGAAGGACGCCGATCAGGCGACGGGCGATCAGGAGTTCGAGGAGGGTGCGGATCCGTCGCCGTCCGCATCGTCGTCCGAGGATCCAGAGCCCGAGGCCTCGGCCACCCCGAGCAAGAAGCCGGGGAAGAAGCCCAGCAAGGAAGCGAGCCAGACCCCGAGCGACCCGGACGTGTTCTCGAACTAGTCGGCCGTCCCATGACGGGACCTTCGATCAGGTCGCGGTCAAATGACAGGACCCTCGACTGACTCGCGGTCCCATGACGGGCCGTTCGAAACAGGGTTGTGTAAGTTGTGACCGTCGTTGCACCCCCGTCCTCGTCCGAGGGCGAACCAATCGGAGGCTCAGGTGACCTACGTCATCACGTTTCCCTGTGTGGACCTGAAGGACAAGGCCTGCATCGAGGAATGTCCCGTTGACTGCATCTACGAGGGCGATCGGATGCTCTACATCCAGCCTGACGAGTGTGTGGACTGCGGCGCATGCGAACCGGTCTGCCCCGTCGAGGCGATCTACTACGAGGACGACGTCCCCGAGGAGTGGAAGGACTACACCGCGGCCAACGCGGAGTTCTTCTCCGATCTGGGCTCCCCGGGCGGTGCCGCCAAGCTGGGTGCGCAGGACTTCGATGTCGCCCTGCTTGCCAGCGTGCCGCCGCAGGAGCACGACCACTGAGCAACGACCGGATCGAGGCCCCGGCCTCGAGGTCGGCTGCCCGATCCCTTCCGGACTTCCCGTGGGACGTGCTGGCTCCGCTGGCCGATTCAGCGCGCTCGCACCCCGAGGGTGGCATCGACCTCTCCGTCGGTACGCCGGTGGACTCGACGCCCGAGCTCGTCCAGCGGGCTCTGCGCGAGGCATCGAACGCGCCCGGCTACCCCACGGCGGCTGGTCGCGAGGAGACCCGCGCCGCCTGCTCGCGATGGCTTGCGCGATCGACCGGCGCCACGGTCTCGACCAGTGCGATCGTCCCCGCAATCGGATCCAAGGAGGTCGTGGCGGGACTGCCACGGCTGTTGGGACTGAGCGCGGGCTCGCGCATTGTCATCCCGACCGTCGCCTACCCCACCTACGCGGTCGGAGGCGTGCTCGCCGGTGCCGAGGTCATCGCCTCCGACGAGCCGGAATCGGTGGACGACGTCGACCTCGTCTGGTTGAACTCCCCGGGCAATCCGACCGGAGCTGTGATGTCGGGCGAGCGCCTTGCGCAGATAGTCGCGTGGGCGCGCGAGACGGGCACGGTCGTCGCGAGTGACGAGTGCTACATCGAGCTCGGCTGGGATGCAGAGCCCATCTCGCTGCTGCATCCGTCGGTCGCCGGTGACTCCCATGACGGATTGCTCGTCCTGCACTCCCTGTCCAAGCGCTCCAACTTCGCCGGATATCGGTTCGGCTTCCTCGCGGGTGATCCGGCCCTGATGTCGGAGATCCTCCTCGTCCGCAAGCACTCGGGAATGATGGTGCCGACACCGATCCAAGCGGCCGCCGTCGCGGCTCTGGACGACGAGGCGCATGCGGCTGAGCAGAAGGAGCGCTACCGGAGGCGTCGAGGCGTGCTGGCCGCCGCAGTGACGGCGGCGGGCTTTCGGATCGATCACAGCGAGGCTGGCCTGTACCTGTGGATCTCCCGGGACGAGCCGTGCTGGGACACCGTGCGCTGGTTCGCGGACCGTGGCGTGATCGTCACGCCGGGCGACTTCTATGGACCCCAAGGAGATCGTCACGTCCGAATGGCGCTGACTGCCACGGACGACGACATCGATCGGGTGCCTGCTCGCCTGGCGTGAGTCGAATCACGGGTGCGGTTGCCTGACCCGGGGGGAGCGCTCCCGAGGCCCTCGGTAGGCTCGCAGAAGGAGGTTTCTTGTGTCTGACTACAGTCTCGCTTACCCCGACGGCCAGTTGCCGCTCCCCGAGGTCGCCTCGACCGTCGGTGAGTCGGGTATCAACATCGGCCCGCTGCTCAAGACGACGGGGCACGTGACTCTGGACCACGGGTTCATGAACACGGCGTCCTGCACGTCCTCGATCACCTATATCGACGGCGAGGCCGGGATCCTGCGCTACCGCGGATACCCGATCGAGCAGTTGGCGCAGCAGTCGACGTTCCTTGAGACGGCCTACCTCCTCATCTATGGTGCACTGCCCAGCGCAGACGAGCTCTCCGAATTCAAGACGAACATCCGCATGCACACGATGCTGCACGAGGATCTGCGACGCTTCTTCGACGGCTTCCCGCGCGATGCGCATCCGATGGCGGTGCTCTCGTCGGCCGTGTCGGCTCTGTCGACCTTCTACCAAGACTCGCTGGACCCCTTCGATCCCCGCCAGGTGGAGATCTCCACGATCCGCCTGCTGGCGAAGGTCCCGACCATCGCGGCCTACGCGCACAAGAAGGCGGTCGGCCAGCCCTTCCTCTACCCGGACAACTCGCTGGGTTTCATCGACAACTTCATGCGCATGACCTTCGGCGTGCCGGCCGAGCCCTACGAGGTCAACCCGGTGCTGTCCAAGGCGCTCAACCAGCTCCTGCTTTTGCACGCCGATCACGAGCAGAACTGCTCGACATCGACCGTGCGCCTCGTCGGCTCCTCCCACGCGAATCTCTTCGCCTCCGTCTCTGCGGGCATCAACGCCCTGTTCGGTCCGCTGCATGGCGGAGCAAACCAGGCCGTCATGGAGATGCTGACCAACATCCATGCCCAGGGTGGTGGGGTCAACACCTTCATCCGCCAGGTCAAGGATCGCGAGGACGGCGTGAAGCTCATGGGCTTCGGCCATCGGGTCTACAAGAACTACGACCCGCGCGCGGCGATCGTCAAGAAGACCGCCTACGAGGTGTTCGAGGCGCTCGGTGTCAGTGATCCGCTGCTCGACATCGCGCTGCGGCTGGAGGAGGTCGCTCTGTCCGATGACTTCTTCATCGAGCGCAAGCTCTACCCGAACGTCGACTTCTACACGGGCCTGATCTACAAGGCGATGGGCTTCCCGACGCAGATGTTCACGGTGCTGTTCGCTCTTGGCCGTCTGCCGGGCTGGATCGCCCAGTGGCGCGAGATGATCGGTGACCCGGACACCAAGATCGGTCGCCCTCGCCAGGTGTACATCGGCGAGCCGCTGCGCGACTACACGCCCGTCACCGGCCGGTAGTTCATCCCCCCACCGTGCTTTCACGGTGGGCGGTCCAAGATCAGCCGATGGCGCCGATGACGCGCAGATCAGTCGTTGGCGTGAAGCGCAGCGTTGAGACCGCCCCAGGTCCCGGTGCGCTGCACGACCTCAATGGCGCCCGTCTGCGAGTTGCGTCGGAACAGCAGATCCGACGCTCCGGAGAGCTCGCGTGCCTTGGCTGACGAGCCGTCGGGCAGCAGCACCTTCGAACCGCCGGTGACATAGAGGCCGGCCTCGACGACACAGTTGTCACCCAGTGAGATGCCGACTCCGGCGTTTGCGCCGATCAGGCAGCCTTCGCCGACGCTGATGACCTCGGTGCCGCCCCCCGACAGGGTGCCCATGATCGAGGCACCGCCACCGATATCGGATCCATTGCCGACGATGACGCCGGCCGAGATGCGTCCCTCCACCATCGACGTGCCGAGAGTGCCGGCATTGAAGTTCACGAACCCCTCGTGCATGACGACGGTGCCCGAGGCCAGATGGGCGCCGAGCCGAACCCGGTCAGCGTCAGCGATGCGCACCCCACTGGGCACGACGTAGTCGACCATCCGCGGGAAGCGATCCACGCCGTGCACGGTCAGATGCTGGCCCTTGCGACGCAGGTGCAGGCGAGTCTCCACGAGTCGATCGGTCGATACAGGGCCGATGCTCGTCCAGGCCACAAGCGGCAGGATGCCGAAGATGCCGTCGAGATTGATGCTGTGCGGGCGCACGAGGCGGTGCGAGAGCAGGTGCAGGCGAAGGTATGCATCGGCGACGTCGGCCGGGGGGGCCTGCAGATCCTCAATGACGGTCGAAACCGATCGCACGGTGATGCCCCGAACCGCATCCGACTCGATACCGGACTCCAGATGGGGAACGTCCACGGGTGCAGTGCCGAGGACGGGCTCGGGGTACCAGGCCTCGAGCATGGAGTCACCGTCGTAGGTGGCCAGGCCAAGGGCGGCAGCTCCACCGGTGACGGTTGTGCGTGCGGCGGCGTCAGAAGTCATGCGGCTACCGTAGCGACGTGACCACGGCCCATGCCCTTGACCTCACCGTCGAACCGGTGACCCTCGCCTGTGCACTGATCGATGTGCCGAGTGAGTCCCGACACGAGGCTGCTCTGGCGGACCAGGTGGAGGCGGCGCTCCTCGCGATCCCGTGGCTCGCCGTGGTGCGCCACGGCAACACCATCGTGGCGCGCACTGAGTTGGGGAGAGCCGAGAGAGTTCTCATCGGTGGCCACCTCGACACTGTGCCCGAGCATGGGAATCTCCCGCACCGACTGGCGGACGGTCTGCTGTTCGGCCTCGGCGCCTGCGACATGAAGGGCGGGGTTGCTGTGTCGTTGCACCTGGCGGCCACTCTCGCCGATCCGGTGCGTGACGTCACCTACGTCTACTACGAGTGCGAGGAGATCGATGCCAGCCTCAACGGGCTGAAGATGCTGGCGGACGAGCACCCCGAGCTGCTCACCGCGGATCTGGCGATCTTGATGGAGCCGTCCAACGCGGGTATCGAGGCGGGCTGCCAGGGCACACTGCGGGTCGAGGTGCGGGCAGAGGGAAAGCGGTCGCACAGCGCTCGCCCATGGATGGGCGTGAATGCGATTCATGGCGCGGGGGAGATCCTCGATCGCTTGACGGACTACCAGGCGCGCACGCCTGTCATTGACGGACTCACCTACCGCGAGGGTCTGAACGCCGTGCGGATCGAGGGGGGTATCGCAGGGAACGTCATCCCCGATGCCTGCACGGTCACGGTCAACTACCGGTTCGCGCCGGATCGCTCGCTGGATGATGCGGTCGCGCATGTGCGGGAGATCTTCACCGGATTCGAGGTGACGGTGACGGATGCGGCTCCGGGAGCCCTTCCGGGGCTGGACCGGCCAGCGGCGGCGGAATTCGTCCGTGCTGTGGGTGCTGAACCGCAGCCCAAGTTCGGCTGGACGGATGTCGCACGGTTCTCTGCCCTCGGAATACCGGCGCTGAACTTCGGTCCGGGAGACCCATCGATCGCGCACACGCGCGACGAGCATGTGGCCGTCGAGCAGATCGAGCAGTGTGCAGTGCGCTTGCGCTCATGGTTGCGGCCCTGACGCGAGGGTAGGGCCGCAACCGAGGAAGCTAGGCCTGCTTGACGGCCTCGACATCGAGCACGAGGGTGATCTCGTCGCCCACGAGCACCCCACCGGTCTCGAGCGCTGCGTTCCAGACGAGGCTGAAGTCCTTGCGGCTGATCTTGGCCGTGCCCTCGAAGCCCATGCGCGTGAAGCCGAACGGATCCAGGCTGGTGCCGATGTACTCGAACTCGACAGTCACGGAGCGAGTCACCCCGTGGATGGTCAGGTCACCGGTGATGGTGACATCTGCGCCCGTGACGGCGACGTCGGTCGAGGTGAAGGTCAGAGTGGGGAAGTTCTCGACATCAAGGAAGTCGGCGGAGACCAGGTGGCCGTCGCGATCGGCGTTCTTGGTGTCGATGCTCCCGGCCTGGATGGTGACCTCCACGGAGGAGGCGGCAAGGTTCGCGCCGTCGATGGTCGCGGAGCCCGCGAAGTCGCTGAAGTTGCCGCGCACCTTCGACACCATCGCGTGACGGACGCTGAAGCCGATGGTGGTGTGGGTGGGGTCGATGGCCCAGGTTCCGGTGGTGGCGCTGAGGCCTACGTTCTCGGTACTGACAGACATGAGGGTCCTTTCGAGGGTCTTTGTGGTTGAGTGTTCAACTATTCATACAGTAGCAGATAGTTGAGCAAGCAACTAACTGCGGGATCGTAGAGTGCGGTCCATGCCCGCCGTATGCGTGTTCTGCGCCTCGAGCCAGACCATCGACGAGCGCTATCTGGACCTGGCGTCCGAGGTGGGCCGAGCGGTGGCCGCACGCGGGTGGGACCTCGTGTCGGGCGCTGGTTCCATCTCGATGATGGGCGCTCTCGGAAGCGCCGCTCGTGCGGCCGGTGGGCACACCATCGGCGTGATCCCAGAAGCGCTGGTGGCCCGCGAAGTGGCCGACCATGATTCCGACGAGTTCATCGTCACGCGCGACATGAGGCAGCGCAAGGGCATCATGGACGAGCGCTCGGACGCCTTCCTGGCCCTGCCCGGGGGTATCGGAACCCTCGAGGAGCTGGTCGAGGCGTGGACGGCGCGGAGCCTGAATATGCATCACAAGCCCGTGGTCGTCCTTGATCCGTGGGGGGACTACGCCCACCTGCATGCGCTCCTGGACCACTGGGCCACGCGCGGTTTCGTGCGGGCCGATGCTGTTGCGCACGTGCACTGGGCAACCGAGGTAGAAGGGGCTCTTGACGCCATTGCCGCCGCCTGGTGCGGGCCAGACACCACGCCTTGACGCGAGGGCGGCCAGGGAATCGTCCTCCTGCATGGTGAACAGTCGGCCGCTTCCATGGTGAAATGGGGAGGTGTCGATTCTCTTCGCCGTCATCGCCATCCTTGTGATCGCTGGCGCCGTGGCGTACGCCATGGGCCGTGGGTCTGGGCTGGCGGCCGCTGAGCCGGATAGACGCCCCCAGGATGTCGGCGACTCGACGACCTTCGACGTGGTCCTGCGCGGCTACCGAATGGACGAGGTGGATGCCCGGATCGCGCAGCTCGAGGCCGAGAACAGGGCTCTGCGTGGCCCTCAGGCCTGATCGGCAACGCCTCAGGCTCAGGACCCGACTTGGACGCCAACTGGCCCATCCGAGATAATGGAGTTTCGCCTGCGCATGACGCGGGCGCGGAGGGGCATCCCGGCCCCGGCAAAGCGACGGAAGGGGACCCACATGGCCGCGATGAAGCCGCGAACGGGCGATGGCCCGCTCGAGGTGACCAAGGAGGGGCGTGGTTACGTAATGCGCGTGCCTCTCGAGGGCGGCGGCCGTCTTGTCGTCGAGCTCAATGGCGAGGAGGCCAAGGACCTCGGGGAGAACCTGCTCGAGCACTTCGCCTGAACACACTTCACGTGAGAGGGGCCCCGGACATCAGGTGTCCGGGGCCCCTCTTCGTCGTGGGTAAGCGCGTCGTGGGTAGGTGCGTCGTGAGGTCGCGCGTCGTGGCTAGCTCGCTCGAGGCTACGTGCGATCGCGCAGGGATGCCACGAGCAGGCCGTCCCCGACGGCCAGCAGGGCCGGCATCCAGTCATCATCGGCCTTGACCATGGCGGCAGTGTCGCGAAGCGCCACGGACTCCGGATCTCGCTCGCCCGCATCGGCCATCCGGCCGCCCCAGAGCATGTTGTCGAAGATCACCAGGCCGCCCACCCGCAGAAGCCGCTTGGCCTGGGTGAGGATCGCCGGGTACTCGGTCTTGTCTCCATCGACGAAGAGGATGTCGTAGGCCGCGTCCGACATGCGGGGGAGCACGTCGAGCGCGCGCCCGGCGATGAGCCGTGCCCGGGTGTGGTCGTATCCGAGCGCGGTGAAGGTCTCGCGAGCGACACGCTGGTGCTCGGCCTCCACGTCGATGCTGGTGAGGACCCCGGGGGCCGTCATGCCGCCCAGCAGCGCGGCACCCGAGACCCCTGCTCCCGTGCCGATCTCGATGACTGCCTGGGCCTGGACCGACGCGGCGAGGAGTCGCAGCAGGTCAGCCGCTGACATGCTGACGGCGGGGCAGCCCAGTTCGGCCGCTCGCTCCCGCGCCTCGCGGATGGGCTCCGACTGCATTGCCCATGCCTCCACGAAATCCCACGATTGCGCCGACGGCGGGGTGTGGCCATTGCTGTCGCTGGCGATGATGCACCTCCGAGAGTGTTGCCTGGCCGCCGCAAACCGACGGCCGGTGTCGCCCGCAGCCTAGTTGAGAACTACCGTGGGGTCAGATAGTTGCCCCGTGGGTACTGGTGTGAGGACGGTCTGATGAGCGAAGAGACGCCGTCTCCCAATCTGGGAGCGGACGCGGGGCCACTGCCGGCGCCACCTCCGGTCACCACGATGACCAGTCCCTATGCCGCGGCTCCCGCACCGGCTCGTCGCCGGGGACTCGGGCTCCTGAGCACCGTTCTCGTGGCCGGCGTGGTGGCCGCGGTCGTCGGGGCGTTCGCGGGCATCGCCGGCTTCGCCATCGGACGCAATCTCGATCCAGCCCCGAGCGTCGCCCAGAGTGCGGTGAGCCAGGCCGCGCCGCTCGTCGCCCAGATCGTCGACGGCTCCATCTCCCAGATCGCCGAGGCAACCCTCCCGGCCGTCGTGTCTTTGGTGGTCGAGGGCACCGCGGGATCGGGGAGTGGGTCGGGCTTCGTCATTCGTGAGGACGGATACATCCTCACGAACAACCACGTGGTCAGCGTCGCCTCGGGCGGGACCGTCGAGGTCGTCTTCGCCGACGGGGATCGCCGAACCGGCAAGGTGGTCGGAACGAGCCCGTCGTATGACCTGGCCGTCGTGAAGGTCGCGCGGGAGGGACTGCCGGTCCTCTCACTGGGGGATTCGGACATTGTGCGGGTCGGAGACCTGGTGGTGGCGATCGGCGCACCGCTCGGCCTCGACGGCACCGTGACCTCAGGAATCGTCAGTGCCCTTGATCGCCCCGTCATGGCGGGTGAGTCCGCCTCCGACGTGTCGTACATCAACGCGGTCCAGACCGATGCCGCCATCAATCCGGGCAACTCAGGCGGTCCGCTGCTGGACATGCAGGGCAATGTCATCGGCGTGAACTCCGCGATCGCCACGCTGGCCTTCGGCGGTGACGCGGGCAGCATCGGACTGGGCTTCGCCATCCCGAGCAACTCCGCGGCCCGCGTGGCTGACGAGATCATCTCCTCTGGCTCCTCACGGACACCGCTCATGGGAGTCCAGCTGGACTCCACCTACACCGATTCCGGAGCTCGGGTCGGTTCGGTGACGGCGGGCAGTGGAGCCGAGGCAGCGGGCATGGAGCCGGGCGACATCGTCAGGGCCGTTGACGGCCGAACCATCGACGATGCCACGGAGCTCGTGGTCGCCGTTCGCTCCTACGCCCCGGGCGACACGATCACCGTGGGGTTCGAGCGCGATGGCCGCACACGGTCGGCCACGTTGGTTCTCGGTGACGACAGCAAGGCCGGGTAGCAACGCATGTTCGATATCGGGATAGGCGAGATCGTCGTGATCGCGGTGATCGGCCTGCTCGTCTTCGGCCCAGATCGGCTGCCGAGGGCGGCTGCCGACGCCGCCAAGTGGCTGAAGCAAATCCGCGGAATGGCCTCTGGCGCTCGCCAGGAGCTCGCTGACTCAGCGGGTCTGGACCTGTCAGACACCGTCAAGGAACTGCGGGATCTGCATCCCCGCAGGCTCGCGGCCAGCCTTCTTGAGGATTCCGACGACGAGGATGCACCCAAGTCGGCCGACAAGCCCGGCGAGACCAGGCCGACATTCGACCCGGACGCCACCTGACGGGTGCTCAGCGACCGGCGGGAGTGATTCCCAGAGCCATGCCGGCGAGGCCTCGGGGCTTGCGTCCCAGCGTCTCGGCGATGGAGCGAAGAGCCATGGCAGCAGGTGCCTCAGGCGTGCTCAGGACAAGCGGGTGCCCGGCATCCCCGCCCTCGCGAAGAGCCACGTCGAACGGGATCTGCCCCAGCAGCGGCACCTGAGCACCCAGCTCGGCGCTGATCATCGATGCGACGAGGTCTCCGCCGCCGACACCGAACAGATCCATCGGCTCCCCGCAGTGCGGGCACGGGAAGCTGCTCATGTTCTCGATGACGCCCGCGACCTTCTGGTGGGTCTGCGCGGCCAGTGTGCCTGCGCGCACGGCGACGTCGGCTGATGCTGCCTGGGGGGTCGTGACGATCACGAGTTCAGACGTCGGCAGCAGCTGAGCCGTGCTGATCGCGATGTCTCCGGTGCCCGGCGGGAGGTCGAGAAGAAGGACGTCAAGGTCGCCCCACCACACGTCCGACAGGAACTGCTCGAGTGCGCGATGGAGCATCGGGCCCCGGAAGGCGACCGGCTGAGCCACGCCGCCGGGCTTGAAGGGCAGCATGGAGATGACGCGAACGCCGTAGGACTGCGGGGGCATGATCATGCCCTCGACCATGGTCGGGGCGTCCATCGCATTGAGAATGCGCGGGATCGAATGGCCGTAGACGTCGGCGTCGACCAGACCCACGCTCAGGCCCATCTCAGCCATGGCGACGGCGAGGTTCGCGGTGACGGACGATTTGCCGACACCACCCTTGCCGGAGGCGATCGCGAAGACCTTGGTCGTCGATCCGGGCTGCGCGAAGGGGATCTCCTTCTGGTCATGGCCGCGCAGGGAGTTGCGCATGGCCGCGCGCTGATCGTCGGACATGACGTCCAGTTCGACGCGAACGTCGGTGACGTCGGCCACCGTCAGGACGGCAGCCGTGACCCGCTCGGTGATCGCGGCGCGCATGGGGCAGCCGGCAACAGTGAGGTATATGCCGATCTTGGCTGTGCCGTTGCGTTCGACGTCGACGGATTTGACCATGCCCAACTCGGTGATCGGCCGGTTGATCTCGGGGTCGTTGACGGTGGCGAGGGCAGCGTTGATCGCGTCGATCGAGGGCTTGGGCATGTCTTGATGCTATTCGGCTGCGGGTGAAGGCGCCTCCGGCGGCTTCCGCTCCTTCTTGGACTTGCCTGTCGGACTGCCCTCGTCATCAAGATCGAGGAGGGCTCGCAGGTCTGTCGACAGCTCGCGCAGTTCACCTCGGACGTAGTCGCGGGTCGCGACGTCGCCGATGGCCTGTCGCAGCGCAGCGAGCTCGCGGGCCAGGTAGTCGGAGTCCGCGAGGAGTCGCTCGGTGCGCTGTCGATCCTCCGCAAACTGAACGCGATCCCGGTCGGTCTGTCGATTCTGCGCGAGCAGGATCAGGGGAGCGGCGTAGGACGCCTGCAGGGACAGCAGCAGTGTGAGGAAGATGAAGGGGAATGGGTCGGGAGCCCCGTCCATGATCGCGATGTTGATGCCGATCCAGATGATGATCGCGATGGTCATCCACAGGATGAACGCCCATGATCCAATGCCGCGCGCCGCGCGCTCGGAGAGCCGACCGAACCGCTCGGTGTCGACCGAGGGCCGCAGTGAGCGGGAACGGTCGAGTGGCTGATCGATGCGCGCCGATCGCCTGGCGCGATGGGATGCCATGTCACTCACCCCCGTCTGCGTCGGCATCCCGCCAGTCGGACGGGAGCATGTGGTCGATGACGTCGTCGATCGTCACCGCACCCAGCAAGTGGTCGGCCTCATCGACCACGGGCAGTGCCACGAGATTGTAGGCAGCGAACATCCGGGTGACGACGTTCAAGGGCGCGTCCGGACCGATGGGCATGAGGTTCACGTCGACGATGGCCGACACCAGCGTGCTCGGGGGCTCCCGAAGCAATTGCTGGAAGTGGCAGGTGCCGAGGAACCTGCCCGTGGGCGTCTCCGTCGGGGGACGAGCCACGTAGACCTGCGAGGCCAGAGCGGGGGAGAGGTCGGGATTGCGAATGTGGGCCAGTGCCTCGGCGACGGTGGCGTCCGGGGGGAGCACGACGGGCTCCGTCGTCATCATTCCGCCGGCGGAGAAGTCGTCGTAGGTGAGCAGACGCCGCAGGTCCTCGGCGTCGTCGGGCTCGATCAGCTCGAGCAGATCCTCCGCCTGCTGCGGGGGCAGATCAGCGAGCAGGTCGGCCGCATCGGCAGGGTCCATCTCCTCCAGGACGTCTGCCGCGCGCTCGGCCTCGAGGGCCTGCACGATCTCGACTCGCTCGTCATCGGCGAGTTCCTCGATGACGTCAGCGAGGCGCTCGTCATCGAATGCGCGGGCGACCTCGAGCCGACGCTTGGCCGAGAGATCGTGCAGCACATTGGCGACGTCAGCGGGGCGCATGGTGTCGAGCTGGGCGATGAGCTGCTCGGCGGGCTGGTTGGATGCCGGAAGAGACAGGCCCGACACCTCGCTCCACTCGACCACCAGGGACGAGCCACGCCGACGCAGGCCGCCCCCGCCCTTGCGGACGAACAGCTCCGTGACGAACCAGTCGCGCGTCATCGTCTTCTCCACGGCGACGTCGAGGAGGGTGACGGACTCACCCGTCTCGACCAGGCTGACCGACCGGTCGAGGAGCTCTCCGATGAGCAGCGTCTCGTTCGTCCGCTTCTCAAAACGGCGCAGGTTGACGGTCCCGGTGACGATCACCTGGCTGGCGTCGACGGCGGTCACCTTGGTCATCGGGACGAAGATGCGGCGGCGTGGCTGAACCTCCACGACCAGTCCCGTCAGTCGGGGAGGATTGGCCCCGATCCGCAGTACCACGATGGCATCACGAACCTTGCCCACCTTGTCGCCGTTGGGATCGAAGACGCCCAATCCGGCAAGGCGGGCAAGGAACACCCGAGTCGCTGCGCCGATCGTCACGTCGGCAGGCTACCGTCGAAAGGGAGGTAAGCGCCCATGGCACCATCGGCGGGTCCCGTGGGGACGCTGGCCAGACCCCCCGCCACAGACGTGGCGCTGCTGGGCGTGGCGGTCCTGTTCATCTCGTCCAGTGGCCCGATCATCGCGGCCATTGCGGCCCCGGCCCTGGCGATCGCCTTCTGGCGCTGCTTTCTGGGCTCGGTCTTCACCGCTCCCTGGGTGCTTCTGCGTCGCCGTCGAGAGGTCACCTCCCTCACTCGCCGAGAAATCCGACTGATCGTCGTCTCGGGTCTGCTGCTGGGGGCCCATTTCGCCACCTGGATTCCCTCGCTGCGCTTCACGACGGTCGCCTCGTCCACGGCGCTTGTGGCGACGCAGCCGGTCTGGGCTGCCCTCATCGCCCGTTGGCGGGGAGCGCACATTCCGCGATCCGCGTGGATAGGCATCGGAGTGGCTCTGGTCGGAGTGCTGGTCCTGACCGGCGTGGACGTATCGGTCAATCCTCGACACCTCATCGGCGATGTGCTCGCGCTGGTGGGGGCAGTGCTGGCAGCCGCCTATGTCACCGTGGGAGAGCAGGCTCGTCAGTCGGTCTCGACCGCAACGTTCACGACGGGGCTCTATGCGAGTGCAGCAGTGCTGCTGGTGGTCATCACGGTGATCGGCGGTCAGGCACTGGTCGGCTTCAGCCTGCGGGACTGGATCCTGATCGGCTTGCTGACGCTAGGAGCCCAACTCCTGGGCCACACGCTCATCAACAAGGTGCTGTCAACGACGTCAGCGACAGTCGTGTCGCTGGCGATCCTGTTCGAGATGCCCGGCGCAACGATCATTGCAGCGATCGCGCTGGGTCAATTGCCGCCGTGGGGCATCCTGCCCGCGGTGGGGCTGATGTTCGTCGGGATCGTGCTCGTCATCCGCTCGGGCTCACGGACAGTTCTGTCGGAGACGCCGCCGGTGTAGGGCGGCAGTCTCCGACAGACGGTCAGATGCAGGAGGGATCGCCGGTCAGCGGGAGTTGCCTTGACCGAAGTTCTCGTACGCCCTGACAGCGTTGGCGTGCCAAGACTTGTTGACCGCGCTCAGCTTGCTGACGGTGTCCTGCTGCTGCTTCATGGCCATGGGGGCATCCACCCATCGGGTGACTCGGGTCTGCACGATGGCGAGTCCGCGCTGGGTGGTGTAGATGTTGTCGAAGAGCATCTTGTCATCCTGCTTGTAGGTCACTCCGGCGACGTAGCCGGTCAACGAATCGTCCGTGAAGTCCGATCCCGACTCAGCCTTGACCTTGTCGCCTCCATCGGTCATGACGATCGGATTGTCCGCGCACCGATTGTTCTTCATGGCTGTGAGGGCTGCCTGGGCCTTGGCCTGATCGGCGTACTGGTAGATCGTCACGGAGCTGCTGCCGTTGCTGCCCACGGCGTAGCCCACGGAGCCCATGTTCTTTGAGTTGGGCAACTTCACATCCCCGGACCTGTTCCAGCAGAGGGTCGGTCGAGTGAACCGAGCGTCATTCTCGGAGAAGTAGTAGTTCTGGCTCCAGGAGCCGAGAGTCTTCGGCATCTGCGCTCGCAGAACGGCCTGCTCCAGTTCGGTGGCGTTCATGCGCGAGTAGTCGTCAGCATGCGCGGCGGGCGCTCCGATGCCCAGTGCGAGAACAGCAGCGATGGGAAGGGCGGTGAGGGTGCGTAGGTTGAAGGTCAGGAATCTCATGGCATCAAGGCTAGAACTGCGAAGACCGTGATGTGACATTATGCGGCGGTGATCTCGCCCGAAGTTTCTGACGAGACCCAGGCCCTGCTCTTCGACTGCGATGGCACCCTCGTGGACACCATGGGGCTCTACCGAATCGGCTGGCACCAGGTGTTCGGTCGCCACGGGTTCGAGATGACGGAGGAGTGGTTCCAGACGTGGGGCGGCCACAGCACCAAGGCCTTCGTCGAAGCCGCTTTGCCGGAGGCTGACCCCGACCTCGTTGAGCAGGTCTCCCGTGAGGGGCACGAGCACTTCTTAAGTCTCGTGCACCTGCTGGAGCCCTTCGAGCACGTGGTCGAGGTCGCCCGCGCGAACCATGGGCGCGTCCCGATGGCTGTGGTCTCGGGTGGCCCCCGAGTTGCCGTCCTCGCCTCCCTGCGTGCCGTCGGAATCGAGCACCTCTTCGATCTCGTCGTGACTGCCGATGACGTGCCTGCGGGCAAGCCCGCCCCTGATGCCTACCTGAAGGCGATAGCGGATCTCGGAGTCGATCCCCAGGCCTGCGTGGCCTACGAGGACAGTGCCAGCGGCATGGCGTCGGCCCGGGATGCCGGCATCCCGGTGATCCACGACGTGCGCCTGGCATGACCTGATAGTTTCTGAGGTCTGTCACAAGTTTCTCGCTGGCTGACCCGGAGGCGTCATGATCGACTACACCACGCAGATGTTCCATGTGGGGCACCTGGTGCCGAACCTCGAGCAGGCCATGGAGCAACTTGGCGCTGACTTCGGACTCCAGTGGACGGACGTGGTGTTTCGTGAGGACCAGCCGCTGTGGACTCCCGAGCACGGCCAGCGGTACGTGCCGCTGAAGTTCTGCTACTCGATGGCCGGACCCGAGCGGGTCGAGCTCATCGAGGGCCCCGAGGGCACGCCGTGGTGGCATGGCGATCCGGTGAATCTGCACCACACCGGGGTGTGGGCAGATGTGCCCGCGCTGACGGAGGAGCTCATCTCCCGCGGCTGGACCCTGGTGATGGCGCAGAAGTCCCCGGAGGAGGGGTACGGATCCTTCACCTATGTCCGCTCTCCCACGGGATTCCTGCTGGAGCCGGTGGCGCTGGCGAACAAGCCGCGCATGGAGCAGTGGTTCGAATCCGGCATTCTCGGCTAGCCGCCCAAACGATGGTCTGATTCGGGCCGTCAGTCTTCGCTTTCAGGACCAAGGTCCCTGCCTCGCCGCCTTGTAGTTTCTTTAGAGTCACTACAGATAAAGCGGCGACCAGGAGGTCAGCGGATGCACACGCGAATGCACCCTCTCAGCAAGGCCATCTACGACGTCCGGGACGACGGACTCGTTGACGTGACTCTGGGGGATCGGCACGGAGTCTTCACGCCCCGCGGCGTGCGGGTGGAGGGCGATCTCTACAACGTTGACATACACATGTGCCACTGGCTGGCGGGCCCGCAGCTTCCTGAGGGTGCCGCGGGCAACCCGAAGGACTTCCCGGTCGACTCCAGCGTCGATGCGAACGGAGCGACCTCATGACCGCTGTCAGCGATGGACTCATCGGAACGACGGCCGGTCTGAACATGGAGCAGGCCGCACAGGTGCACGCCTACATCGATCTGCTCGATCGAGACTCCCGCGACGTCCCGGACGTCTATCGGTGGACCAACCCGCTGCCGGGGGTAGCCCCCACGGTTCCCGTCGAGCGCTACACGACTCGCGCCTTCCACGACCTCGAGATGGACAAGGTGTGGACCAAGGTGTGGCAGATGGCCTGTCGCGTCGAGGACATCCTTGAGCCGGGGGAGTACGTCAAGTACGACATCGCCGGCATCAGCGTGCTGGTCGTGCGCCAGCGGGACGGATCCATCAAGGCGCACCGCAATGTGTGCCTGCATCGTGGACGGACTCTGAAGGAGAGCGACGGCCGCGCAGACTCCTTCCAGTGCCCCTTCCACGGCATCACCTGGGGTCTGGACGGATCCCTCAAGCACATGCCGTGCGCCTGGGACTTTCCGGGAGTCGACGGCGACTGGCCGCTGAAGTCGGTGCAGGTGGACACCTGGGGCGGATTCGTCTTCATCAACCTCGATCCCGGCGCGGCACCTCTCGCTGACTTCCTCGGCACACTGCCCGATCACTTCGAGCGCTGGCCGCTGGAGAAGCGCTATAAGCAGGTCCACGTGGCCAAGGTGCTCCGCTGCAACTGGAAGCTGGCGCAGGAGGCCTTCATGGAGTCCTGGCACGTAGTGGCGACGCATGCGCAGCTCCTCCCCGGCATCGGTGACACGATCAGCAAGTACGACGCGTGGGGGAACTTCTCGCGCACCCTGACCCCGAACGGCATCCCCAGCCCACATCTGGACTGGATGCCGACGGAGCAGGAGATGATGGACGCACTCACCGATCGCAACCGGGCGCCTGACTGGGCGGCCGCCAGTGCGGCCGTGAGTCCGGCTGCACCGCTGCCGAGGACGACGACATCGAATTCGATACTGGATGACATGTAAAGAATCTACCGCTATAGGCTCCGACGAACTGATCGAAGGGACTCGCTATGACGGTCGAAGGAATCGCAATTGAGCGCACGGATGCCGTGCTTCGCATCACCTTCAACAAGCCCGACCGCCTGAACGCCCTGACCGAGGAGATCATCAACGCGGCCTCGGATGCCGTCGACGCGGCTGCCCAGGACGGCACCAGGGTCATCGTGCTCACTGGCGCAGGTCGAGCCTTCAGCTCCGGTGCGGATGTCGGGCCCGATGGCGCAGCCCCGGGCTTCGGGACTCTCGATGCAGCCAACCGCTTCACCATGGCGGTCACGTCCTCTCCGGTGGTCGTCATCGCGGCGGTCAACGGCATCGCTGCCGGTGTGGGGTGCTCCTTCGCGCTCGCGGCGGATCTCACCATCGCCAAGGAGTCCGCGGCGTTCATGCTGGCATTCACGAAGATCGGGCTCATGCCAGATGGCGGTGCATCCCTGCTCGTGCCTGCGGCCGTGGGTCGGGCACGCGCGGCTCGCATGGCCCTGTTGGCCGAGAAGGTGCCGGCCTCCCGAGCAGCTGAGTGGGGCCTGATCGCCGATGTCGTCGCTGACGACGATTTTGATGCCTACGTCGACGGCCTCGTGCAGCAGATCGCAGCCGGGCCGCCGCTGGCCCTCGCGGCGACAAAGCGAACCCTCAATCAGGCGACCTTGGCCCCCCTCGCCGACATCCTGGCCGCCGAGCGAGCAGGCCAGGGGCCGCTGCTGGAATCGGATGACTTCGCCGAGGGCATGGCGGCCTTCCAGGGCAAGCGAGCGGCTCGGTTCACCGGCGCCTGAGGTTCATCCCGGCCTCTCGAGGCCGGAATCGACAATCGGGGGAAAATCTGAGGAAGTCCTACTACCCTCAAGCCTGATGCTCAGCGTGAAGGCTGGGCACCCTCTCGAGAAGGAGCACCACATGGGCCAGTTGGACGGCAGGGTCGCAGTCATCACGGCGAGCACCCGGAGCATCGGTCGCGGCATCGCCGAGGCCTTCCACGCGGAGGGCGCCAGTGTCGTCCTCAGCGGACGCAATCCGGAGAAGGGGCAGAAGGCCATCGAGGAGATGGGCGGCGGCGATCGCCTGCACTTCATCGCGGCCGACGCGTCGAAGCAGGCTGACATTGAGGCCCTCGTCGACGGCACCGCCGAGAAGTTCGGTCGCGTCGACATCGTGGTCCCCAACGCCGGTGGCGTGGCCAACACGGCCCCCGTTGCCATGATGAGCGATGAGGAGTGGCAGTACGAGCTCGACTTCAACATCAACCAGACGTTCTGGATGGCGCGTCGCGCACTGAAGTACATGGTGCCTCAGTAGTTCGGCCGCGTCATCGGCATGAGCTCGATGTACGGCAAGATCACCACGATGGCCGTGCCCGGCTACATCACCAACAAGCACGCCATCATCGGCTTCTGCAAGGCACTGGCCAAGGAGGTCGGCACGCAGGGCATCACGGCGAACGCGATCTGCCCGGGCTTCGTCCCGACGGACATGTTCTACGAGACCGGCCCGGCCACGGTTGAGGCCATGGGACTCCCGGACCTCGACGCCCTGGCTGCCGTCATGTACTCGGTCACGGCGATCCAGCGTCCGAACACCGTCGAGGAGGTTGCGGCCGCATGCGTGCTGCTCGCCTCGGACCTCGGCGCTGGCATCTCCGGCACGACCATCAACGTGGACGGCGGCGCGTCGCCCTACTAGGTCGGCCTCAGCACCACGGGGTGCGGCAGTAGTCGCACCAGCATGAACACCAGCACAAGTGAAGGGCACGGCGTTGTCTCATCTCGGAAACCTGGACCAGTGGTTTGACGGCCGATCGGCCATCGTGACCGGAGGTGCAGGTGGAATGGGGCGTGCCATAGCCCAGACCTTCTCCGCCGCCGGCGCCCGTGTCGTCGTCAGTGACGTCGCGGACGCCGGCGGTGAGGAGACGGTCGCCCTCATCCGCCAGGCGGGCGGAGAGGCCCTCTACATTCACGCCGACGTGTCCAAGGACGCCGATGTGCGGGCGATGGTCGAGCTGGCCGTCTCGTCATACGGGGGGCTGGACTTCGCGGTAAACGCAGCAGCGATCGAATTTGAGGTGGACTACCTCGCGGATCTCGCGGAATCCGACTGGGACCGCATGATCGACGTGAACCTCAAGTCCGTCTTCTTGTGCATGAAGCACGAGATCAACGCGATGCTTGCCACCGAACGCGAGGGTGCTGCCATCGTCAACATCGCGTCGACGAACTCCTACCGTCCGCAGGCTCACCAGTCGGCCTATACGGCGAGCAAGTTCGGTGTTCTAGGCGTCACCAAGTCGGCTGCGGTCGACTACGCGCCCAAGGGGATTCGCATCAATGCGATCTGCCCCGGCTCTATCGACACTCCGATGCTCCGTGGGGCCATGGAGAAGCGCGGTCGTGACCCGCAGGAGGTGGCCGAGAGGCTCTCGCTCATTGGTCGCTTTGGCACGGTTGACGAGATCGCAGCGGCCGCGCTGTGGCTGTGCTCCGGGGCAGCCGGCTTCACCATCGGTCACGCGCTGGCCGTCGACGGCGGCTACCTGTCTCGATGACGGATGCCCTCTTCGACGTCCGCCACGGCGTCGGGCGCATCACCCTCAACCGACCGAAGGCGCGAAATGCGCTGACCGTCGCCATGGTCACCGAGATCACCGAGCACCTCGATGCGTGGGAGGTCGATCCTGAGGTAGGAATCGTGCTTCTGACGGGTGCGGGGGACCACGGACTCTGCGCGGGTGGGGACGTCCGGGCGATGTACGCCGGTGCCGTGGCCCGTGATGACTCGACGGTGGAGTTCTTCCGGGCGGAATACCGGATGAACGCGCGGATTCACCAGTTCGGCAAGCCGTATGTCGCGCTGATGGATGGCATCGTCATGGGTGGCGGCATCGGGGTGAGTGCCCACGGGAGTGTGCGCCTGGTGACTGAGCGGTCTGTTCTGGCGATGCCCGAGGTCACCATCGGCATCTGCCCCGATGTGGGCGCCACCTGGCTCCTTGCCCAGGCGCCCGGCCACGTGGGCACGTATCTGGCGATGACCGGTGCCACGTTTGGCCCGGGCGATGCCATCTACCTCGGGCTCGCGGACCTCATGGTTCCGGTTGCCAATCTTGCGGTATTCGAGGAACGGCTGGGAGACGAACCACTCGACGCGCTTCTTCGCGAACTGGCGGAGCCGGCCCCTGATGCACCTTTGTCAGACGCCCAGTGGTGGATCGATGAGTGCTTCTCGCTGAGCACGGTGCCCGAGATTCTGGCGGCCCTCGATGCCCATCCTCAGCCGGAGGCCCGCGAGACGGCAGCCTTGATTCGCACCAAGTCCCCGCTTGCCGTCAGCGTGGCGCTCGCCGCGGTGCAGCGAGCGCGCCTGCTGGAATCTGTGGAGGAGGCCCTGGAGATGGAGTTCGGGATCTCGTCGTACCTGATGCACGGCCACGACGGGATTGAAGGGGTCAGGGCCCTGATCATCGACAAGGACAAGAACCCAAGCTGGTCACCGGCCTCCTTCCCCGATGTCTCCGCAGCTCAGGTGGCGGCGGCGGGGGTGGGCAGTGTCAGGAGTAGTCGTAGAAGCCTCGGCCGGACTTGCGGCCGTACATCCCCGCCTCGACGTGCCGCTTGAGCAGGGCCGGGGGAGCGAACCGCAGCTCCAGATGCTCGGAGTACAGGCTCTCGGCGACCAGCAGCATGGTGTCCAGGCCGATCATGTCGCACAGCACCAGCGGTCCCATTGGCATCCCGCAGCCGCTCACCATGCCCTCATCGATGTCCTCCTTGGAGGCAACACCGTTCTCGAGCGAGCGAATTGCGTCGAGCAGGTAGGGCACCAGCAGCGCATTGACGACGAAGCCGGATCGATCCTTCGCGCGGATGACCTTCTTGCCCAGCACGTCGGCGCAGAACTCATGCGTGCGATCGGCGACTGTCGGATCGGTCTGGATAGCGGAGACGACCTCGACCAGCGGCATGACGGGAACCGGGTTGAAGTAGTGAGTGCCGAGGACGCGCCCCGGATGCTTGCTGGCGGCCGCGATCTGCGCGACGGGGATCGACGACGTGTTGGTCGCGATGATCGCCTCGGGGCTGAGGATCTCGTCCAGTTGCGAGATCAGCGCGACCTTGTCCTCCAGCAGTTCGCGGATCGCCTCGGTGACGAACTCCCGGTCAGCGAGGTCGGCAAGGTCAGAGCTCCAGCGGATGCGTCCGAGGATGACATCCGCAGGCTCGCTGAGCTTGCCCTTCTCCTCGGCCTTGGCCAAAGACGCGGCCATTCGGGACTTCGCGCGCTCAAGGGCCTCCGGAAAGGCATCGACCACGACAACGTCGCACCCACCCTTCGCGCCGATCTCTGCGATTCCTGCGCCCATGACTCCGCAGCCGACGACACCCATGCGATTCATGCTGTGATCTCTTTCGTGTGATGAATGACGCGTGCCAGTGTCACGCGCGAGAAGGTGCCGACTAGAAGTCGCCGGCGTTTGCGCGCAGTGCTCGCAGCACCGTGCGCAACTGGTTGATCTGGTGCTCGGTGATGCCGAGCTGCTCGAACACCTGCCCGTTGAGGGCAGCGGTGGCCTGGAGTGCCTTGGTTCGTCCCTCGTCCGTGATGGAGGCGAGGACGGCGCGTCGATCGGTCGGGTGCGGGAGTCGCTCGACGAAGCCCTGGGCCTCGAGCCGATCCACGGCGCTCGTCACGCTCGTGGGGTGCACCTGAAGCAAGGCGCCCATCTTGGTCATGGGCAGGGACCCTGAACGCGTGAAGGAGAGCAGGGTCAAGATCTCGTAGCGGGCGAAGGTGAGATCGAGGGGACGCAGCACGGTGTCGATGCGCTGGAGCACGATCTGCTGGGCACGCACGATGGACGTGACCGCGGCCATGCCATCGGCGGCGCTCTCCCAGCCGTGGGTGACCCACTGCCGACGAGCTTCCTCGATGGGATCGCTGTCGAGCGTCCTGCCGATCGTCACTTGACCCTCCCGTTTCCGCCACGTCGAGCGTCAGACGTTGCGCCGGTACTGGCCGCCCACCTCGAAGAAGGTCGAGGTGATCTGACCCAGAGAGCATACTCGGACGGCCTGCATTAGGGAGGCAAAAGTGTTGCCTCCCGATGATGCGACGTCCTTCAACTCGGCGAGGGCTGCCTCGGCCTCGTCGCGATGGGTGTCGTGGAACTTCTTAAGGCGGGCCACCTGTGAGCTCTTCTCCTCCTCGGTGGCGCGGGCCAGCTCGAGTTCGGTCACCGTGGTGGACGGCTCGGGGTTGAGGAAGGTGTTGACTCCGATGATCGGCAGGGAGCCGTCGTGCTTCTTGTGCTCATACAGCATCGACTCATCCTGAATGCGTCCACGCTGGTAGCCGGTCTCCATCGCGCCGAGGACCCCGCCGCGGTCGGAGATCCGGTCGAACTCGGTGAGCACGGCCTCCTCGACCAGATCGGTGAGCTCATCGACGATGTACGAGCCCTGCAGCGGGTTCTCGTTCTTCGACAGCCCCCACTCCTGGTCGATGATCATCTGGATCGCCAGGGCACGACGCACGGACTGGGGGCTGGGCGTGGTGACGGCCTCGTCGTAGGCGTTCGTATGAAGGGAGTTGCAGTTGTCGTTGATCGCGCAGAGCGCCTGGAGCGTCGTCCGGATGTCGTTGAAGTCCATCTCCTGGGCGTGCAGGGAACGACCGGAAGTCTGAATGTGGTACTTCAGCTTCTGGCTGCGGTCGTTGGCTCCGTAGCGCTCCTTCATGGCGATCGCCCAGATGCGGCGGGCCACGCGACCGAGCACGGTGTACTCGGCGTCGATGCCGTTGGAGAAGAAGAACGAGAAGTTGGGGGCGAAGTCGTCGATGTTCATGCCCCGCGCGAGATACGCCTCGACGTAGGTGAAGCCGTTGGCAAGGGTGAAGGCGAGCTGCGAGATGGGGTTCGCGCCCGCCTCGGCGATGTGGTACCCGGAGATGGACACCGAGTAGAAGTTGCGCACCGCGTTCTCGATGAAGAACTGCTGGACATCGCCCATGCAGCGCAGGGCGAACTCGGTGGAGAAGATGCAGGTGTTCTGGCCCTGATCCTCCTTGAGGATGTCCGCCTGAACCGTGCCGCGCACATTCGCGAGCACCCAGGCACGAATGTCGGCGGCCTCTTCCGCAGTGGGCTCACGGCCCTCGGCATCGCGGAAGGCATCAAGGCGCTGATCGATGGCCGTGTTCATGAACATGGCGAGAATCGTGGGCGCTGGGCCGTTGATGGTCATCGACACGGACGTCGTCGGGTCGCACAGGTCGAAGCCGGCGTACAGCTCCTTCATGTCGTCCAGCGTCGCGATGGACACACCTGACGTGCCGACCTTGCCGTAGACGTCCGGCTGGGTGTTGGGGTCGCGGCCGTACAGGGTGACGGAGTCGAATGCGGTGGAGAGCCGGGTTGCGGGCTGGCCCTCGGCCAGGAGATGGAAGCGGCGGTTGGTCCGGAAGGGATCTCCCTCGCCCGCGAACATGCGGGCGGGTGCCTCGCCCTCGCGCTTGAAGGGGAACACGCCTGCGGTGTACGGGAAGCTACCGGGCACGTTCTCCTCGCGCAGGTACTGCACGAGATCGCCGGCGTCCTCAGTGCGTGGCAGGGACACTCGCGGGAATCGGGAGCCGGAGAGCGTGGAGCGCCACAACTGCGTGCGCAACTCGTTGTCGCGGATCTTCACGACCAGCTCGTCCGCCGCATACTGCTCGCGCACGGACGGCCACTGCTCAAGAAGAGCCGCGACCTCCGGATTGAGTTCGGCCTCCTGCGCTGCGAGCAGCGCCTCCACGGCGTTGGCGTCCGAGCCCTCTGCCGTGAGCATCGCCGCTGCGGTGCGCAGGTGCTGGGCTCGACGCGCGATGGCCGCCTGTTCGTCGGTCTCGTGGTGGTACGTGCGGATGGTCTCCGCAATCTCCGACAGGTAGCGCACGCGTGCAGGAGGCACCACGGTCGCGAGGTCCGTCGGCTGGTGGATGTCGACTGCGTCGAGCTGGCCACCTGTGACATCCAGGCCCTTCTCCACCAGGAGGTCGCGCAGGTTCAGGTAGAGAGCGGTGACGCCATCGTCGGCGAACCGAGCTGCAGACGTGCCGTACACCGGCATGTCCTCCCAGGAGGAGCCGAAGGCCTCGCGATTGCGCATCAGTTGCCGTGCCACGTCGCGACGGGCGTCCTCTGCCCCGCGGCGCTCGAACTTGTTGATCGCCACGGCGTCCGCGAAGTCGAGCATGTCGATCTTCTCGAGCTGCGAGGCGGCGCCGAACTCTGGCGTCATGACGTACAGGGACGCGTCGCAGAAGGGCACGATGCCGGCGTCACCCTGGCCGATGCCGGGGGTCTCCACGATCACGAGATCGTGGTTTGTCCGGCAGGCCGCGATGACGTCCGAGAGGTGATCGGGGATCTCCGAGCCCGGGCGCCTGGTGGCGAGCGAGCGGAAGTAGACGTTGCCGAGGTCGACAGCGTTCATCCGAATGCGGTCGCCGAGCAGGGCGCCGCCGCCCTTGCGGCGAGTGGGATCCACGGCGATGACGGCGATCCGGAGCTTGCCCTCCTGATCGGCACGAAAGCGTCGGAGGAGTTCGTCGGTGAGCGAGGACTTGCCCGAACCGCCGGTGCCCGTGATGCCGAGAACGGGGGTCGTGCTCGCTGTCGCTGCCGAGAGGATGCCTGCGCGGAGGTCCTCAGGTGCGCGACCGTCCTCCAGGAGAGTGATCGCGCGGGCGAGCGCGGTGTCCTGACCCGAGAGCACTGCCTCAAGGCTAGGAATCTCCTCGAGGGCGACATCGCACTCCTCGACCATCGAGCCGATCATGCCGACGAGGCCGAGCCGCTGGCCGTCCTCGGGGGAGAAGATCTTGACCCCGCGATCGGCCAGGAGAGCGATCTCGGAGGGGACGATGACGCCGCCGCCGCCTCCGTAGATGCGAATGTGTGAGGCACCCTGCTCATTGAGCATCTCGCGCAGGTAGCTGAAGTACTCCACGTGTCCGCCCTGGTAGGACGAGACGGCGATGCCCTGCACATCCTCCTGGAGTGCTGCGCGCACCACCTGTTCCACGCTTCGATCGTGACCGAGGTGGATGACCTCGCATCCCTGCGACTGCAGGATGCGTCGCATGATGTTGATGGAGGCGTCGTGTCCGTCGAAGAGGCTCGCGGCCGTGACGAAGCGCACGGGATGGCGTGGGGCTTCGGTCACGCGGGGCTCCTCGGTGGCTGGCAGTGATGTGCGAAGGACGCCCGGATGAAGCGGAATGTCCTTTGGATGACAGATATTAGGATATCAACGTTTATCGCTCAGGGGAACGGCGGTATGACCGGTTTGTAGTGATTCGCCGGTTCGGCGATCGGTGTTGGCTCGACTAGGCGATGAGGGCCTGGGCCAATGATCCTGCAGTGGCGCGAAACTGCACCGGGCCGAGCGTGCGGTAGCTCGGATCGAGCTCGAGCCGACTCCGGGCCACGATCTCCAGCAGGGTGATCAGGCCCAGCCCCGCGATCGCGACGCGGATGCGGTCCTGCCCGGGGGCGATCTCTCGAAACGTGCGCGCTGCCCGTCGCGAGAGGTCGTTGCGCGTCTGGCGACGCACTGACTCACAGGAGCTCGTGGCTCCGACCGAGGTCACGAAGTAGACCCGTGCCGGGCGCTCCTCCTCCTCCACCCAGGTGAGCACCGAATCGATGCAGTCCGGCAGCTGCTCAGGTGAGGACACCTCGGCCAGAGCGTCAACGACGGCAGTCGACCAGCGCTGTGCGAACGAGCCGACGATCTCGTCGAGAATCTCGTCCTTGCTCGTGAAGTGGTAATAGAAGGCCGCAGGGGTCATGCCGCACTGGGCCGCGATATCCGAGACGGCGATCTCGTCTGGAGGCTGGACGGAGAGCAGGTCGACGGCAGCCTCGAGAATCTCGTGCCGGCGCGAGGGCCGGTTGGCGGGACGGGAGGTGCGGGTCTTTGGCATGATCGGCAAATCCTCCCACAGGGGGTGGGGCCCGTGGCCGAACTCAGTGACCATGTGCGGGCTCGTTGGGGGTCGTCAGCGAGAGGAAGACACGTGACGGAGACGTCCGAGTCCGTGTCATCGTCCGGGCGGCCCGCTCACCGGCCGTCCCGTCGCACCGAGATCGTCATGGCGGCAACCCACGTCTTCTCTCGACTCACCTATGCCGAGGCCACCGTCGAGGACATTGCCCAGGAGTGCGGCGTCGCTCCCACCGCCGTCTACTACCACTTCGGCGGCAAGGAGGAGCTCTTCGATCAGGCCTTCGAGTCTTGCCTGATGGGCTTCTCAGCCATGGTCGACTCGGTCCGGGCCACGGCCGATACCCTGGACGAGGGCGTCCTGCGCGAGGTGATCTACGCCGGCTGGGCGTGGTGGCGCACCCACCCGGTCGAGGCGCGCTTCTTGACCTTGCACCTCAACGGCGCGACACCTGCGTCGCGTCGGATGTACGAGGACTGGCAGGAGCGCCACGCACAGCGCGCGTTCGACTACCTGCCCGAGGACGAGCGCCCACCGCGGAGTTCTCGCAAGGCGCGGGAACAGTACGCCGTGCGACTGCTGGGCTTCCACTTCCTGAGCGCCCTGCTGCCTGTCTCTCAGACGGCCTGGCTCGAAGGCTCGCTGAGTCGTCTTCCCGTGGCGAAGGTCGAGGCGGTCCTTGCGGACATCCTCGTTCCCATCATGAGGGAAGTCGGACCGGCCGATCCCGCTTGAGCTCCCAGCGGGCGATCGAACGCAGGTGCACCTGATCGGGGCCGTCGAAGATCTTCAGCGCGCGCTGCCAGCCGTACATCTTGGCCAGGGGAACGTCGTCGCATACGCCGAGACCGCCATGCACCTGAATGGCTCGATCGATGACGTTGCACGCCACTCGTGGGGCCATGACCTTGATCGCGCCGATCTCCGTCTTGGCGTACTTGGCGTCGCCCTGATCGATCATCCAGGCGGCCTTCAGGGTGAGCAGACGAGCCTGCTCGATCTCGATGCGCGACTCGGCAATCCACTCCTGGATTGAGCCCTGATCGGCGAGGGGTCCACCGAAGGCGACGCGGCTCTTGGCGCGCTCAACCATCATCTGCAGGGCCCGCTCAGCGGCACCGATCGACCGCATGCAGTGGTGGATGCGCCCGGGGCCCAGGCGGGCCTGAGCGATCATGAAGCCGTCGCCCTCCTCGGCAAGCAGGTTGGTCACCGGCACGCGGACGTTCTCGAAGTCGATCCAGGCGTGACCGTGCTGATCCTGCCGACCGAAGACGGGCAGGGACCGCCGGATGTTCACCCCGGGGGTGTCGATCGGCACCAGGACCATCGACTGCTGCCGGTGCGCCGGGCCGTCAGGGTCGGTCTTGCCCATCACGATCAGGATCTTGCAGCGCGGATCATTGGCCCCGGATGTCCACCACTTCGTGCCGTTGATGACGTACTCGTCGCCATCACGCACGATCGAACACTGGATGTTCGTGGCATCGCTGCTGGCGACATCGGGTTCTGTCATGGCAAAGCCCGAGCGAATGGTTCCGTCAAGCAGGGGCTCTAGCCACTGCTTCTTCTGCTCATCGGTACCGAACAGATGAATGGTCTCCATGTTGCCGGTGTCTGGCGCCTGGCAGTTGATGGCCTCGGGGAAGATGTCGACGCTCCAGCCGGAGATCTCCGCGAGCTGCCCGTACTCCACATTGCTCAGGCCGCTGATGGCAGGGAGGAAGAGATTCCACAGCCCCTGGGCTCGCGCCTGCTCCTTCAGCTCCTCGACGATGGGGGGAAGGTTGTGATCGTCGGGGCCCACCTCGGCGCGGTAGGCGTCGTAGACCGCCTCGGCCGGCAGGACCTTCTCGTTGAGGAAGTCCCACATCTGCGCGGACAGCTCCTGCACGCGGGGGCTAGGGGTGAAGTCCATCGTTGCTCCAGTCGCTGGCCGGGAAGTCGGGGTTTCTTGACTCTCACTTTAGTTACCGCGCTATCCTCGCGCCACGTACGGGCCGGACGCAACCGCCGGCCAAAGCGCGCGATCGTGAGGATGCCACGTGCCCGACCTTCCGCTTGGCCCACTGGCTGACGTGCTCGCTGCCCAGCCGGACGGTGTTGCTCTCGTCGATGCGGAGGGGGAGCGAACGTGGGCCATGGCGGTCCCGGAGATCGCGGCGGCCGCTCGTCGCATGGTCGACGCCGCACCGGACCCCGATCAGCGCTGGGGAGTGCTGGGAGACAACGCCGCCCCGACCCTCATGGCGCATGCGGCGGGAATTCTCGCAGGCGTGGGCACGGTAGCCGTCTCGCGCCAGCTGACCCTGCCTGAGCTCACCGATCAGGTGCAGGACTCCGGCATGGTGGCCCTGATCGCGGGTCCTGGCGGGGCTCCCACTGCTGTGGCTGCGCTCGAGGCGGGAATCGTCGACACCGTCGTCCTCCACTCGGGTGCAACGACCGATTCGACGGCTCCGGGAATCGTGGCGTGGAAGGACTGGATCGACGGCGCCTCGGCGTCGACGGACTTCGCCGACCGTCCTGCTCGACCCGGCATGGTCTACACGTCGGGCACGACGGGACGAGCCCGAGGCACGCAGACCCGGTGGGTGCTCGCGCCGGTGGACACGCATCGGGAGTACCTGAGCAAGCTGCGTGAGCGCGCGCAGTTCCCGGATGGCCCGCACATCGTCGTTGGTCCACTGCAGCACAACGGGCCACTCACGGCAATACGGCACCTGCTGCTCGGTCGCCCGGTGGTGATCGTCGGAAAGTTCGACGGAGCCGAGGTGCTCCGCCTGATCGAGCACTACGGGGTCACGTCGTCGGTCATGGTGCCGACGCATTTCCAACGACTGCTGGCGGTCGACGCCGACGTCCGCGCTCAGCGGGATGTCAGCACCATTGCCCTCGTCGCGCATACCGGATCTGCATGCCCGCCGGACGTGAAGCGCGCGATGATCGACTGGTTCGGCCCCGTGCTCATCGAGTCGTACGGTGGCTCGGAGTCGGGCACCCTGTGCCGCATCTCCTCACCGGAGTGGCTCGAGCACCCGGGGTCCGTCGGCAGGGCCGTCGAGCCCTTCCGGGTCGTCGTCGTCGATGAGGATGGCAACGACCTCGCCGTCGGAGAGACGGGCATTCTCGCGTTCGAGGCCCCCGAGGGGTTCGGGCCCACCTACCACCACGATCCGGAGAAGACGGCCAAGGCCTACGTGCGCCCCGGGGCCTTCACGCTGGGCGACATGGGGCACGTCGACGAGAACGGCTTCATCTTCATCACTGACCGGATGTCCGACATGGTGGTGTCCGGCGGAGTGAATCTCTACCCGTCGGAGAGCGAGAACGCACTGCGACAGCACCCCGCGGTGGCGGATGTCGCCGTGATCGGCATCCCGCACCCGGATCTGCATGAGCAGCTCCTCGCACTCATCGTTCCGGCGGATCCGGCGGCTGCGCCGAGCGCCGCGGAGCTGGAGTCCTTCTGCCGGGAACTGATCTCCGCGTACAAGATCCCGAGGCAGTATGAGTTCATCAGCGAACTGCCACGCAACGAGATGCAGAAGGTCGACAAGAAGGCACTTCGGCGTCCCTACTGGGACTCCGACAGAACCATCGGCGGCTGACCGCCGGGACAGGGAGCAGCATGCTCAAGGGAATCGCAGGACGTACCGCGCTGATCACGGGTGCCGCCGGAGGCATCGGGTCGGCTGCGGCCCGTCGACTCCATGCTGAAGGTGCCAATGTCGTGGCCGTTGACATGGACGGAGATGGCGTCGACGCGCTCGTCGCCGAACTGGGGGAGCGAGCTCTGGCCGTGCGGGCCGATGTGACCAGTGCCGATGACACTGCCATGTACTTCCAGCAGGCCGTCGACACCTTCGAGACCGTCGACATGTTCTTCGCCAACGCAGGAGTGGAATCCAAGGTGCTTCCCCTGGCTTCCTTCGACCTCGACGACTTCGAGAAGGTCTTCGCGGTGAACGTGCGCGGCGCCTTCCTCGGTGCGGCCGAGGCCGTGCGCAGGATGATGTCCCAGCCTGACCGCGGGAAGATCGTGTTCACTGCCTCCATCGCGGGGCTCAAGGGAGACCCGGGCGTATCGGTCTATGTGGCCAGCAAGCACGCGGTGATCGGCCTGGCTCGGTCGCTGATGAAGGAGACCGGCCCCCTGGGCATTCGCGTCAACGTCGTGGCCCCCGGCCCGGTCGAGACGCGCATGATGCGCCCCCTCGAGGAGGGCCTTGCTGCATTGATGGGCACCGACTCCGCGGGATTCCAGGCCGCGTTGAACACGGCCATCCCGCTGGCCCGGTACGCGGAGGCCGACGAGATCGCCGCGACAGCGGCCTGGCTGCTCAGCGACGAGGTTCCTTACATGCACGGCGAGATCGTCACCGTGGGCGGAGGCCTCTACCCGTGACCCGAATGCGTGTCGGTCTCGCCCTTCCCCAGCTCGGACCGCATGCCGATGCGCATGCCGTTCGTGGGTTCGCGACGCGTGCCGAGGAGCTGGGCTTCGGGCATCTGTTCGTGCAGCAGCACCTGTTCTATCCCCATGTGGTGGAGTCCGGCTACTCCGCGCGCCCCGGGCTCGCCGTGCCGGAGGCGTACCGGTCGGTGCTGCAGCCACTCGACCTTCTCGGAGTCGTTGCAGGGTGGACGGAGGAGATCGTCCTTGGCACCAGCATCCTGGTCGCTGGCTATCACCGCCCGGTCGATCTCGCGCAGCGCATCAGCACGCTGGACGTCCTGTCCGGTGGGCGCACGGTCTTCGGCTTCAGTGTCGGCTGGTCTGACGAGGAGCACGCGCAGTACGACGTCAATCCGCGAACGCGCGGACGTCGGGCCGATGAGCTGATCGATGCGATGAAGGCCTGCTGGGCCGCTGACCCGGTCTCCTACGACAGTGAGTTCTTCACGATTCCTGTGTCGGACGTCGATCCCAAGCCACTGCAGAAGCCGCACCCGCCGCTGATGTCCGGCATGCGGTCGGAGGCTGGGCTGCGCCGCACCGCGGAGAAGTTCGATTGGTGGAACCCGGCATCGGGGACGCTGGGGCAGCATCTGGAGACCATGCAGACACTCGCAGGCCTGCGCCCGGATCATCTGGATCCGCTGAAGATGTGCTGGAACCTGTTCACGGTGCCTCCGGTCATCGTCGCGAACCTGCAGCCCCTCAGTGTCGACGAGCTCTGCGAGCAGGTGGGGGCAGCGGCTGCGGCGGGTGTCGATGCTGTGTCGATCGATGCGAACTTCGATTCGTCGATCACCTCGCCGGCCGACTGGGCCACGGTGCCGGATCGACTGGCTCCTGTTCTCGCCGCTGCACAGTGAGTCATCGATAGGGGAGAGGCTCGCATGGATCGTCTTGAGGACCGAGCTGCCATCGAGCAGCAGATGTTCACCTACGCCCGTGCCACCGACTGGCTCGAGACCGAGAACCATCGAGCCGTCTTCGCGGAGGGATGCGTCTTCGCGTCACCTCACAGCGGCGACATGCACGGTCCGGATGCCGTTGTGGAGTGGATGAACCGGGTTCTCGAGCAGTTCGAGGCGACGCAGCACCTGATCGGCAACATCTCCATCACGTTCACCGGCGAAGATTCAGCGGACGCCGTCAGCTACGTCCGGGCCTGGCACAGGTTTCGCGACCAGAGCAAGCCAGACATGGTGCTGTGGGGCGAGTACCACGATCGATGGGTCCGAGTGGCTGGCACATGGCGCATCGCCGAGCGACGCGTCAAGGAGGCGGGCATTGAGCCGCGTCGTGATGGTGGCGTCGTGAATCCTCGCAGGGCGAAGGGCTGACGATGACGGACCCGGCATCGACGCTGAAGGACGAGCGGGATGTCTGCGATGCGCTGTACCGATTCGCTGAGGGCATCGACCTTCGAGACTGGCCGCTCTACCGCTCTGCGTTTGCCGACCGGATCACCGTCGACTACACCTCCTATCGCGCCGGCTCCCAAGGTGAGATGGCAGCGGAAGACTGGGTTGCACGGGCCAAGGCCAGGTTTTCCACGCTGGACGCCACACAGCACACGATGACCAATCCGCGCGTCTCGTTGACGGGTGATCGAGCTCTGTGCTCCATGTACGTCGAGGCTCATCACGTGTTGGTGCAGGCGGGTGGCTCCACGGAGTGCACGCTCGGCGGCCGCTACCTGAATGAGCTGGTCAGGCTGGATGGTCGGTGGGGGATCAGCACCCTGACCCTGCAGGTGCGGTGGGTACGCGGGGACAGATCCATCCTTGATCTGCCGACCTAGGCCTCTCCACCGGGGCCTCTCCAACCGGGCTGGTCAGATCAGCAACGCCCGCAACGCGGCCACGTCCTGTACCAAGGCGTTGGCGGGCACCTCGTCGAGTTCACCGTCGGGGGCATAGCCCCACGTAACAAGGATGCTGTCGGCGCCATGGGCGGATGCAGCGCGATGGTCAAGGGCTCGGTCACCCACGAGAACGATGCGATGGGTGTCCCCATTCGCTCCGATCTGCTCCAGCGTGTGCGCTAGGACATCGACCTTGTCTTGTCGAGATCCGTTGACATGTGACCCGCCGACGAACTCGAAGCACTCGGCGAGGTCCGCATGATCGAGGATGCGCGCTGCTGACTCGTCGGGCTTCGCGGTGGCGAGGACCACTCGAACTCCTGCGGCATGGAGTTCGCGGATCAGGTCTGCCATGCCGGGGTAGACGTCGAACTCGTACTCGGTGCCGTGGAAGTACACCTCGCAGTAGAGCTCGAAGAAGCGCGCGATGTCTGCAGGGTCGGTGATCCCGTAGACCCGAGGGAGCACCTCGTCCAGCGGTGGACCCATGAACTCGTCGAGATCGGCCTGAGTGGGGGCGATGCCGAATCCCTGCGTGATCGCATGCCTCAGGGCCGTCTGGATGCCTGGCTCGGAGTCGATGATGGTGCCGTCAAGGTCCAGGAGGACGACGTCGTAGCGAGGTGGTGTCACCCGCGAAGGCCCCGCCACGCGAGCGTTCCGCCGTCGACGGCGTAGATGCCTCCGGTCACGAACGAGGCGGCATCGGAGGCGAGGAAGCATGCGACCTCTGCGACCTCGTCGGCCTCGCCGAACCTCGGAACGAGGTGAGCGCCAGTCATGTGATTCATCGTGTACTCGCGGTCCTCGACGGAGTCCAGGAACTCCATGGCCATCGGCGTCGCTATCGCCCCGGGCAGGAAGGCGTTCACTCGCACCTGAGGTGAGAGTGCCACCGCCATGGACTTGGTGAGTTGAATGAGCGCGGCCTTGCTCGCACCGTAGGCGACGGCATTCTGCGTGCCGTTGATTCCCGACACGGAGGCCGAGTTCACGATGGACGGGCCGCGAGTCGATTCGCGCAGATGGGGAGCGGCATGCTGCGAGGCGATCCAGACGGCTTTGACGTTGACGTTGAACACGGTGTCCCAGACGCGCTCTTCCAGCGAGTCGAAGTTGGCGCTGTCCATGAGCACGGAGTCGATGATCCCGGCGTTGTGGATCAGGGTGTCGAGACCGCCGGCGAAGGCGACCGACTCGTCGATCATGCGTCGGATGTCGCCCGAATCAGTGAGGTCAGCCAGAACGACGGCTGCATTGGCGCCGGCCGAGCGGACAAGTTCGGCGGTCTCCTCGGCGGGCTCTGGCTTGAGGTCCGCGACCGTGACGGATTCGGCGCCCTGTGCGGCTGCCATCACCGCGATGGACCTGCCCATGCCCTGGGCCGCTCCCGTCACGAGCACGCGCTTTCCCGCAAGTCGATCGCTCATGTGGCCCAGCCCTCTCGGATATCGGAATGCACGTCGATGGAGATTCGCTTCTCCTCGATGTATCCGACGCCGTCGATGACGCGTACTCGGTCGATGTAGTTGCCCCAGCCGAGAATCGCTGTGTCATCACCTGCATATGTGTAGAGGAAGTAGGACTCCAGCAATGCCGTGCCGGCTCCGGTGGCGGTGACCTTCTGGTTGACGAGGAAGTGCTTGCGCGCCACTGGGTCTGCGAGCGCCGTGCGGTAGTAGTCCACCACTGCGTCGCGCCCCTCGCGCGGCCCCTTGCGCGTGACGAGAACCGCATCGTCAGTGAAGGCGGAGGCCAGCAAGTCGAAGTCCAGAGTGTCCACCGCAGTGGCGTAGCGCCAGGAGGCATCGCGGGCGAGTTCGGCCGTCTCCAGGTCGTCGAGTCGTGCGGCCGCTTGTGCATGGCTGCCTGGCAGGTGCTGTGCCGGGATGAACTCCTTGCGGGTGATGACCCCGACTCCGTCAGTCACGGTGACGTCATCGATGTAGTCACCCCACCCCGTCGCCTCGAATCCGGTGCCCTCGTGGGCGTAGTAGATCGTCGATCGCACGCGAGCCCTGCCAGGGCCGGTGTACTCAGCGCGTGGATTGACGATGAGGTGGCGGGTGATGAACTCCGCGGGCAGCATGCCTCGGAGCCCGTCCACGATGGCCGTCGCGCCGACGACCTCGGCCCCGGGCATCACCATCACCGCATCGGGAGCAAATGCTGAGGTGAGGAGCGCCCAGTCCCGGGAGTCGGCGCCATCGGCGTAGCGATACAGGCACTCGCGTGCGGCCTCAAGAGTCTCTAGGCGCTCAAGGCGTTCGGCCAGGCCGGCGATGCCGGTCATTCAGGCCTCCTTCGGGCGCACGCCGCGCTTGGTCAGGCTCACCGGGCCGCTCACGGTGAGACGGCAGGCCAGCCGACGGGACGGGTCCACCCTGCCCATCGTGCGCTGGAGCGTCTCCCGCTCGTCCTCGGGCATCTCTCCGCAGTTGTCCAGGCCCTCGCGGATGATGCTGACGCACAGCCCGCACGAGGCATTGCCTTCACACTCGGTGGGCCAGACGTAGCCCGCGGCGTGTGCGGCCGCCATGACGGGTGCAGGGCATCACCGTGCCGCTGTACCCGATCCTGATCCGTTTCGATCAGTCCTACGAGAAGAACCTCAAGAAGCTGTGCCCGACCTGCAAGTACGAGGCCAACCCGCAGCAGCTGACCGACATCTTCGCGGGCAAGACCCCGTCGGCGGTTGTCAGCATCATGAAGGCCAACCCGAGCACCAACTGGCTCGTGTCTGACCTCGGTGGCTGGATGGTCGGCGTTCCCGCCGCCCTGAAGTCCGCTGGTCTCAACGGCAAGGCCCAGATCGGTGGCCTGACCGCTGGCAAGGCCAACATTCAGGGCCTGAAGGACGGCGACGAGGCAGCCTGGACCGGCTACTCCCTGCCGATCGTCGGCTACAGCGTGGTGGACAGCTTCGCTCGCAATTCGGTGGGCCAGCCGTACGTCACCAACGATCTGCCCACGCAGATCCTGACCCCGCAGAACATCGGCAAGGCCGTCCTCACCCCCGAGGGCGACTACCTGGGCGTCAAGGACTACCGCAACCAGTTCCTGAAGCTCTGGAAGGTCAAGAAGTAGTTCCCGAGTGAACTGAAGCGAGGGCCCGGTCCACACGGACCGGGCCCTCGTCTTTGGGCAGTATCTTTACTTGACGTTCAGTATCTACTGGTGCACAATCATGGCACCCGCAGACGAGGAGTCCGAACCCATGACCGAGGTGTCACCCCAGCGCGAGTCCACCGAGACCCCGTGTCCCCGCTCACCGGGCAAGAGTGTCCAGGAATACCTGGACGAGGACGCCCGTCCGGTGCCTCCGGTCCTGCGATACGACATCAACGAGGACCTGGGCACTGAGGATCTCGACGTGGAGCGCTACATCTCCCGAGAGTTCCATGACCGCGAGGTGGAGAAGGTCTGGCGCAAGGTGTGGCAGTTCGTCTGCCGCGAGGATCACATCCCCGAGCCGGGGGATCACATCACATACGACATTGCCGACGACAAGCTCATCATCATGCGTGAGGCGGATGGCAGCATCAAGGCCCTTTACAACGTGTGCCTGCATCGTGGGCGAGCCCTGCGGCAGGAGGGTGGCCGTGTCAGTGAGCTGCGGTGCCCGTTCCACGGGTTCACCTGGAACATCGACGGCTCCCTGAAGTTCTGCCCCGCGCAATGGGACTTCCCGCAGGTCAAGGAGGAGGAGTTCAGCCTCCCCGAGGCCAAGGTCGCGACCTGGAACGGTTTCGTCTTCATCAACATGGATCCCGACTCGGAGTCCCTGGAGGACTTCCTCGGCACCATGCTCAACGACTGGGAGCGCTGGGACTACACCGACCGGGTCGTGTACTCGCACTTCGGCGGCATCATCGACTGCAACTGGAAGGTGGCTGGCGAGGCCTTCATCGAGGGCTTCCACTCCCTCGCGACCCACCCGCAGATGATGGAGTGGCTCGGCGACGAGAACACGCAGTACGACGTCATCAAGGGCGAGAACTGGAGCCGGCAGATCGTCCCGCAGGGTGTCCCCAGCCCGACGATCGCCAACCACATCACCGAGCAGGAGGTGCTGGATTCGTACTACGAGACCCGTGCCTTCTACACGCAGGGCAAGGGCCGCGATCTGTCCGTCGGCGACGAAGGAACACCTCGGGTCCCGCTGGACTCCACGGCCCGCCGCGAACTCGCCGCTGCCATGCGGACGGCACTCGCCGAGCAGTTCGGCACCGATCAGGATCACTGGACCGACTCAGAGCTCCTCGACGGCAACCAGTACCTCGTCTTCCTGAACTTCTATGTCTTCGCCGGCCCACGCACCAACGCCGTCTATCGGTTCCGTCCGTACGGCAACGACCCTGACAAGTGCATCGCTGAGGTCTTCCTGCTCGCTCAGGCTCCTGCCGACGGCTCGCACCCGAAGCCTGCTGAGACTCGATGGCTCCAGCCGGGGGAGACGTTCTCAGACATCAAGGAGATCGGCCTGCTCGGCCCCGTCTTCGACCAGGACATGGCGAACATGCCGTACATCCAGCAGGGGCTGAAGTCCCTTCGCCGACCCGGGATCACGCTCGCTCGATATCAGGAGAACCGGATTCGGCACATGCACGCGATCCTCGACGAGTGGCTCGCGCGCGACTGACGAAGGTTCCTTGCGGAGCCTTACTCGGCGTCGTAGCGCAGGACGTAACTGACACGGTCCATGCGCGCGCGCCTGGTCACTCGAAGCACGGGGCGATCGGTCTCGTCGGCGGTGAGGCCGTCTCGCACGAGAATCGGCGAACCCGCTCGGACGCCAAGCGTCTCGGCGTCCTCCAGTGACGCGGCGTCGGCGGAGATGGCTCGCCAGATGGGTCGCAGGTCGGCGACGACCTGGTTCAGCTGCCCGTAGAGGCCCGAGGACGTACTCCAATTGCCCTCGGGGTCCTTCAGAAGATGTCGGGGGAACCAGGAGCTGGACCACATCCAGGTGTCACCATTGACGACGATGGCATTGTCCACGCGCCACAGCGGTCCTTCGGGAAGCTCCAGCGAGGCCCGTGCGGGGCCAGCATCCACCTTCTTGGCCCGCAGAAAGACGTCCTCATACGTATGGCCCTGCGCAGCGATCTGCGCGGTCATCCCGGAGACCAGGGAGTCGGTCGACAGCTTCTGCGAGACCGGCAGGCGCACGATCGGAGCGCTGACGTAGGTGCCTGACCCCTGCCGTGACTCGATGATGCCGGCCCGAGCCAGCTCCTCGATGGCCCGCCGGACCGTGAGCCGATTGACGCCCAGGTCCTCTGCCAGGCGGGATTCGGAGGGCAACCGCTCGCCAGGTGCGTAGGTGCCGTCGTCGATGGATGCGGCGATCGCCAGTCGTACGCGCTCGTAGAGGGGAACCTCGGCCATGACGGGACCGTATCGGGCATCGCGGTCCAATGGGGTGACCGCAGGGCTGCCCCATAGTTTCTTTAGACGGACTCCAGTAGTATCCGGCAGGTGACCGATGACCTCGCACGACGCCTGCAGCGCCTGGAGGATCGGTTCGCCATCCAAGACCTCGTGGTGAACTACGCAACACTCCTCGACGATGCCCAGTGGGACGCGCTGGGGGAGCTCTTCACCGGCGATGGGGTCTTCGGCTCCCCGCACAGCACGACGCAGGGACGCGCGGCCGTTGTGGAGAACTTCAAGGTCAAGCACGCGCCGTTCACGTGGACGTGGCATGACCCGCACGGCCAGTCGGTCGAGTTTCTCGATGAGGACAACGCTCGCGGCACCGTCATCGGCTACGCCGAACTGGGCAACGCTGAGGGCACGATCGTGACGTCGATCCGCTACTTGGACGACTACCGGCGCGAGGACGGTCGGTGGAGATTCGCCCGACGCACGGTGCTGAGTCTCTACGGGCTCACCGATGCCGACCGCGCCGACGGTGGCCTGACCCAGGCGGAGCGCAGGCGCTGGCCCGGACGTCCCTCGGGCGTTGCCGAGCTTCCGGATTACTCGCGTGCCTTTCCTGGGTTTCCCGGATGAGTGCCACCCTCGCCAGCCCCTCCCGTGACGATCGGCGCATCGACCTCGGTGGGCTCTACAACGTGCGCGACCTAGGTGGCTATCCCGGGATCGACGGACGCCTGGTGCGGCGCGGCATGCTCTTTCGCTCCTCGAGTCTGCATCGCCTCGCCGATGAATCAGCGTGGCAGCAGTTCGGTGCCCGTTGTGTCGTCGATCTGCGCTACGACCGAGAGCGTTCGGCGTTTCCCCTGCCGGAGTTCATCGTCGACGACACTCATGCGCCGATGCTTCCGAACCATTGGCGCTCAGACCCCGAGGCGAAGAAGGGTCCGGCCGACGAATTCCTCAGCCTCGTCTTCCACGAGATTCTTGCGCAGGGGGCCGATTCCATCCGCGAGATCCTCCTGGCCCTGGCGCGCGCAGACTCCTACCCGGCCGTGTTCTTCTGCATGGCAGGCAAGGACCGAACCGGAGTCCTCGCGGCCATCGTGCTGGCGCTGCTCGGAGTGAGCGAGGCGGACATAGTCGAGGACTTCGAACTCAGCGGTGACGAGGTCATCGCGCTGGTCGAGTACCTACGGACCCGCGAGGACTTCGAGGACCATCCGATGATGAACCAGCCTGAGCCGCTCCTGCGTGCGCCCAGGCTGGCGATGGAGCGCTTCCTGGCGGAGGTGGACGTGCGCCACGGAGGCCTTCCGTCCTACGTGCGCTCGCTCAAGATCGACGACGACACTGTCAAGGCTCTGCAGGCACTACTACTGGAGGAATCGTGATCGAGCGGCGCGACCTGTACATCGACGGCCAGTGGGTCACCCCTGACACCGGTGAGGTCATCTCCGTCGACGAGGCGGCCACCGGCGAGATCATCGGCACGGTGCCTTCCGGCGACGCGACCGATGCTGAGCGGGCGATCCTCGCTGCTCGTCGATCCGCGGAGACGTGGGCCAACGTGCCGATCTCCGAGCGGGCGGATGTCGTCACGGCGATCGCCGAGGGGCTGAAGGCGCGCGACGAGGAGCTCGGACGCATCATGGCGCAGGAGGTCGGCACGCCGATCACGCTGTCGGCACGCGTTCAGGTGGGCCTTGCCGTTTCCGTCTTCGAGACGACCGCGGAGGCCGCGCGGGAGCTGCCGTCGGAGGAGCGCATCGGTCACTCGGTGGTGCTTCGCGTCCCCGCGGGTGTCGTGGGTGCGATCACCCCGTGGAACTACCCGCTCTACCAGCTGGCCGCCAAGGTCGGGCCGGCGCTGGCGGCCGGCTGTCCCGTCGTCGTGAAGCCAAGCAGCGTGGCCCCGCTTGCCACCTTCGCTCTGGCGGAGATCGTCGATGAGCTTGGGCTGCCTGACGGCGTCTTCAATCTCGTATCTGGGCGAGGAGCGCTGGTGGGCGACCTACTGGCCTCCCATCCCGAGGTCGACATGGTCAGCCTCACCGGCTCCACCGGCGCGGGCGTGCAGGTCGCGCGCTCGGCTGCCGGCACGATCAAGAAGGTGGCCCTGGAGCTGGGCGGCAAGTCCGCCTTCCTCATCGCTGAGGGCGCCGACATGGATGCGGCGATGGACGCGGCCATCCGCAGCTGCTTCGTCAACAACGGCCAGACCTGCGCCGCGACCACGCGCCTGATCGTCCCGCAGTCCCTCCTGGCCGAGGTTGAGGAGCGTGCCGCGGCCATGGTGAACGCCATGAAGGTCGGCGATCCGCTGGATCCGGAGACCACGCTCGGCCCGGTGGCGTCAGAGTCGCAGTTCCGCAGCGTCAGCAAGTACATCGAGATCGGCATGAGCGAGGGCACGCTGATCGCTGGCGGTCCCGGGCCCGTCGACGGCCTCGACCGTGGGTACTTCATCAAGCCGACCGTCTTCAGTCGACTCGATCCCGGGGCGACGATCGTGCAGGAGGAGATCTTCGGCCCCGTCCTGTCGATCCTGTCCTACGAGGGGGGCGTCGACAACGGCATTGCGATTGCCAACGACAGCGAGTTCGGGCTGTCGGGCTCTGTCTATGCGTCGGACATTCCGACGGCCGTCGGCATCGCCCGTCGCATGCGGACCGGCCAGGTTGCCGTCAACGGCGGTCGATTCAACGCGCGTGCGCCGTTCGGTGGATTCAAGACGTCGGGCGTGGGCCGCGAGCTCGGCCACCACGGGCTGATGGAGTACTTCGAGATGCTCAGCCTGCAGTTCCCGTCGGCGGATGACATCGATGGCTTCGGCCACGCGGTCTGACCCTGATGTCCGAAGCCTGCGAGATCCTGCTGGTCCGGCACGCCCTGCCCCAGCCCGACGGCACCATGGACCCCGGCCTGGGTGACGAGGGCCGTCAGCAGGCGGAGGCGTTGGCGCGCCATCTCGACCGAACGCGGATCGACGCCGTCTACTCCAGCCATCTGAAGCGGGCGGTGCAGACCGCCGAGCCCCTCGTCCGTCAGCGAGCGGTGGATCTGCGCATCGACGAGGGCCTTCGTGAATGGGTCTCGAATGCGACGCAGTACGTGGGAACGGAGAACATGGCTGACGGTGCTCGGACACGGGCGTTCGTCGAGGGGCGGTTCGAGGATGAGTTCATGCCTCCGCACAATGCCGACGAACTGCGAGCGACGATGATCGCGACGATCGGGCGGATCGGTCTCGCGCACCCGGGGGAGCGGGTGGTTGCCGTGAGTCACGGGGGTGCGTCGAACACGTTCCTGGCCCATGTGCTGGATTCGCCGCGGCGGTTCTTCTTCAACCCCGGCTACGCGTCGATCTCCCGGGTGCAGGTGTGGCCTCAGGGCGAGGGGGCGAGGTTCGTCCTCGTCAGCATCAACGAGCCGGTGACCGTGGACGCCCGCCACACAGAATTCCTCCCCGGCGGCTAATCCGCGAACGGTGGATCCGCGTCCGAACGGTGGATCCGCGTCCGAACGGTGGATCTGCGTCCGAACGGTGGATCTGCGTCCGAACGGTGGATCCGCGCGTGGGTGCTGACGCGCACTGACTACTGTCAGCGCGTGGTCGGACTCGGAACAGTCATCAATGTTGGGGCCATCGTTCTCGGGTCAAGCATCGGGGTCGCCCTGGGGCATCGCCTGCCAGAACGCACGCGTGTCACCGTGACCGACGCGCTTGGACTGCTGACCCTGGTGATCGGCGCGTTGAACATCGTGGCGATTCGCGACGAGGACTTCGTGGAACTCGTGGGGAGCAGTTGGACGCTCTTCGTTGTCCTCGGCGGCGTGGTGATCGGTGGCGTCATCGGCTCACTGCTCGGTATCGAGGACCGATTGCAGCAGTTCGCTGGGTGGTTTCAGGCGCGGTTGGCGAAGGACTCGTCGTCCGAGTCTCGAGAGCGGTTCATTGAGGGGTTCGTCACGTCATCTCTCCTCTTCTGCATTGGACCACTGGCCATCCTCGGAGCGTTGAGCGATGGGCTCGGAAATGGGATTGAGCAACTCACCCTCAAGTCGGCACTCGACATGTTTGCGGCCCTGGCCTTTGCTGCGACGCTCGGCTGGGGTGTCGCCCTGTCGGCATTGCCTGTAGGCCTATGGCAGGGATTCCTCACTGTGCTGGGCATTGGGGCGGGGGCCTTCTTTCCGGGGGCGCTCATCGCGGCGGTGACTGCGACGGGGGGCGTACTTCTCCTCGGGATTGGCTTACGGCTGCTGCACGTCCGGCAGATAGCGGTGGGCGACCTCCTGCCAGCGCTGGCTGTCGCCCCCCTTATTGCGTCTCTCTTTCTGCTGTGACGCAGATCCGCCGTTCGCGCGCAGATCCGCCGTTCGGACGCAGATCCGCCGTTCGGACGCAGATCCGCCGTTCGGACGCAGATCCACCGTTCGCGGGGCCTGGACGTGCATTGACAACCGACCAACGGGCCTCCATAGTTGTCTAGACAACTGACCCCGTCCGAGGAGTGTCCCGTGGCCGACGTCGCCGAACAGCTGAAGCCCGAGGTCGTACCGGCCTACATCGCCAGTTCAGTCCTCGATGGCGAGGCTCGCGAAGAGGCCATGGTCATGATGCGTCGGCTGGCTGACCACGTACGCAACAAGACGACCGACCAGGCCGACGGCAACTGGCAGGAGCCGGTCGAGAACTACGCTGACGAGGAGCTGTTCAAGGCGGAGGTCGAGACGCTCTTCAAGCGCATCCCCCTGCCGTTGGCGCTTTCCTGCGAACTGCCGGGCAAGAACACCTACAAGGCGCTCGAAGCCGTGGGTGTGCCGGTGGTCATCACCCGGGATGCCAAGGGCGAGGTCCACGCGATGCTGAACGTGTGCCGCCATCGCGGCGCGCTGATCTGCGCGCAGGGTCACGGTGAGGCCCGTGCGCTCACCTGCACGTACCACGCCTGGAGCTACGGGATGAACGGCGAGCTCCGGGGCATCTATGGCGAGTCGACCTTCGGTGACTTCGACAAGTCCGAGCGCAATCTGATCGAGCTCCCCGTCGTGGAGGAGGCCGGCCTCATCTTCGTGTGCCTGACTCCCGGCCTGGAGATCGACATCGACTCGTGGCTGGGTGACTTCAAGCCCATTCTTGAGGGACTCAAGCTCGACGAGCTGCACCTGTTCTCGTCGCGTCAGATGCCCGGGCCGAACTGGAAGGTGACCATCGAGGGCTACCTCGAGGGCTACCACTTCGCGTCCTTGCATCCGAATACCGTCTTCAAGACCAACCTCAGCAACACCGGGATCTTCGACGGGTACGGTCCGCACGAGCGCGTGGGCTTCGCGCTGCGCAATCTGGAGAACGAACTCAATGACGGCAAGGACGTGGAGGACCTCGATCCGTCCGCGAATGTGGGCGCCATCATCTGGCTCTTCCCGGGCATGTCCTTTGCCGGCGCCTTCCGTGAGCGCATGACATGCTCCCTCGTTCTTCCGACCACGAACGTGAACGAGTCGATGACGGAGCAGCGGGTCCTGACCCGCAAGCCCGTCACTGACGACAACCGCGAGGATCTCGAGGTCTTCCGGGACTTCTTCTACGACGTCACGTACGGGGAGGACTACATCACCGGCTACGGCGTCCAGAAGGGCGTCAACAACGTGGGCGGAACGACGCAGCTCTACGGCCGCAACGAGCCCGGTGTCCAGTATGTGCACCAGACGATCAACCGGATCATGAAGGAGAACCACGTCGACGGCATGGCCCTGCCCAAGGAGGCGTAGCCCGTCGAGAGAAACACAAGGACGACCTATTTTCCGGTTTCCATTGACGTTGGGACCGAACTTGGGTGGAATACCCCACGGTGGTGATCCGACCGCCGACGAGACTTAGGAGTGCAGATGGGTTCACTGGACGGCAAGGTTGCGGTCATCACCGCGGGCAGCACGGGCATCGGCTTCGGGATCGCCAAGGCCTTTGTTGACGAGGGCGCGTCCGTAGTCCTGGGCAACCGCTCTGCAGAGAAGGGCCAGCATGCGCTGGACCGCCTGAACGCGGGCGACCGCGCCACGTTCGTCGAGACGGATGCGCTGGTGCGCACGAGCGTAGACAACCTCGTCGACACCGCGGCCTCCACTTACGGCACCGTCGACATCATGGTCAACTGCGCCGGCGGCTCTGATGGCTGGGCGCTCGTGGGTGACCTGAGCGACGAGGCGTGGGACAAGGGCCTGGCGTGGAATGCATCCTCCGCATTCTGGGGAACTCGTGCCGCACTGAAGTACATGCTCCCCAAGGGCTTCGGGCGCATCATCAACATCGCCTCGATCGAGGGCAAGATCGCATCGAAGGTCGCGGTCTCCCATTACATCGCCGGCAAGCACGCCATGATCGGCCTGACCAAGGCGACGGCCGTCGAGTACGGCACCACGGGCGTGACCTGCAACGCGATCTGCCCCGGTCCGATCGAGACCGAGCTGATGAAGGACGCCGGCGCTCAGGTGGCGGCTGCGTCGGGCATCACCTACGAGGCCTTCCTCCAGGATTTCGCGAACGACTGCCTGACCAAGGAACTGCAGACGGTCGAGCAGGTCGCCGGCATGGCAGTGCTGCTGGCAGGCCCGTTGGGCAACGGCATGACCGGCGCGACGTACAACGTCGACGGTGGCAGCGCCCCCTTCTAGGCCCTAGACACGAATCGTGCGCCGCCGGATGCCTGATGGCCCGGCGGCGCACGCATGATCAGCCGACCCGTGCATTCGAGAGAAGAGTCATGAAGGACACCTGGATCGTCGACTGGCAGCGCAATGATCGACTCCCGTACTACACGCGCGCCAACGCCGGTGAGGTGCTGCCCGACCCGGCGAGCCCGCTGGGCTGGAGCCTGGTCTTCGAGAAGGGCCTGCTGCCCGGCTGGTACCGGGGGTTCGTCGAGTTCGGCATCTACGGTCCTGACGAGTTCAACACCCCGCCGAAGATTCCGATGGTCGGTATCTTCGGCGGCTACTTCTACCTGAATCTCTCGCACATGCGCCTGCTCGGTCTGCGCCTGGGGGCCGATCTCGATGAATTCGACGCGGGGCTGCTGGGCTCGCACCCGGACACACCTCCGTATGAGCCGCATCCGGATGACATCAACGCGGAGCTGTCCGCCAAGGCGATGGCCACGATCGGCGAGATCCTCGGCTCGACGTCATTCCCGAAGATCGACGAGGACCGCCGACGCACGGCTGCGTTCGCCGCTGATCGACCGGACCTGACGACGCTGAGCGATGCCGACCTGGTGGCGCGTGCACGCTCCTTCATCCCGGAACTCGACAATGGATTCGCCATGCACGACTACTCGAGCCTTGCCTCGACCCTTGGCCCGGGCATCCTGACGGGACTGTGTGCGCAGGCGGGCCTGCCCGAGCTGCACCTCGAGCTCATCTCCGGGCTGGGAGATGTGGACTCGGCGTCTCCGTCACGGGGCCTGTGGCGTCTGTCACGAGAGGCCAATGCGTCAGCGGAGATCACGAGCCTGTTCGACGAGGGACCAGGAGCCGTTCTCGCGGCCATCATTGAGCCGAGCACACCTGACACGGAGGCGTTCGCCGCATCGTTTGCGGACTTCATGAAGGAATCCGGGTCCCGTGGACCCAACGAATGGGACATCCACGCCCTGTCATGGGAGGCCGACCCGATCGCCCCGCTGAAGCTGGTCAACGGCATTCGCCGAGCATCTGATGACGACTCGCCCGAGGCCCGGCATGAGCGACTCTCCGCCCGGCGAGCGGCCGCCGCGGATCGACTCCGCACCGCGCTTGAGGGCAATGACGAGGCGCTGGGGAGCCTCGAGATGGCGCTCGCCTCGACGGTGCTCTGCGTGCCGGCACGCGAGCGCACCAAGGCCACTTGCGTTGCGGTGGTCAACGAGGTGCGCATGACGATCCGTGAGCTCGGGCGCCGAGGGGTTGCGGCGGGCCTGTTCGCCAAGGCCGAGGACGTCATGATGCTCATGGACGACGAGCTGGACGCGTACGTCGCGGATCCGGAGTCCTTCCGCAGCGTGATCGCAGAGCGACTGAGCGACTATGACGCGCTCTACGAGCTCGAACCGCCGTTCATCATCGCTTCGGATCCGGCTCCCCTGTCACAGTGGCAGCGTCGCAAGGAGCGCGTGCTGCCTGCGCTGGGCGAAGGGGATGTCCTCGCAGGCCTCGGGGGTGGCAGCGGTCGCTACTCAGGCCGTGTGTGCGTCGTCACCGACCCCTCGGACATGGCCAAGCTCGAACCGGGAGATGTGCTCGTGGCGCCCTTTACGGACGCAGCCTGGACGCCGCTCTTCCTCATCGCGGGGGCGGTGGTCGTCGACGTCGGCGCCATGAACAGCCACGCGGTGGTCGTCAGTCGAGAACTCGGCATCCCGTCCGTCCTCTCGGTCACCACGGCGACGGCGCAGCTGCGGGACGGCATGGGGGTCATCGTCGACGGGTCAGCGGGGACCGTGACTGTCGAGTCGGCGGCCGGGGTGGTTACGGTCTAGCCATGGCGTACGTGTACGAGGACTACCGGGATCTGAAGGTGATCGAGCGGGTCGAGGAGGCCGACGGCGTCGTCTCCATTCGGCTGGAGGCGCCCGAGGGGGAGCGGCTGCCGGGCTGGGATCCCGGAGCGCACATCGACGTGCAACTGGAGAACGGCGTTGAGCGGCAGTACTCCCTGTGCAGCCACTTCGGCGCGGACACCTGGCGGATTGCGATCCTCAATGAGCCCCAGAGTCGAGGCGGTTCGAGCTACATCCACGAGCATGTCAAGGTTGGCGACACGGTGCGCACGCGTGGACCGCGCAACAACTTTCCGCTCGTCGATGCGCCTGCCTACCTGTTCATCGCGGGCGGTATCGGCGTAACGCCGATGATTCCCATGCTGGGAGAAGTCATCTTCGACAAGGACGCCCCGTGGACGTTCTGGTACGGAGGCCGCACCCGCGCATCGATGGCCTTTCGGGATCGGCTCGAGGGCCTGGGAGTCACGCTCTGGCCCGAGGACGAGAAGGGCCTGCTCCCGCTCAAGAAGATCCTGACGGATGCGGCCCCGGACACCGCGGTGTACTGCTGCGGCCCCGGGCCCCTCATCGACGCGGTCGAGCAGGCGTGCGCCAAGCTCGGGCGCCCTGCCCCGCATGTCGAGCGCTTCTCGGCGAAGGCGGTCGACACTGACGGCGACGGCGGCGACCACGAGTTCACCGTGGTGGTCAACAGCACCGGTGCTGAGTTCTCGGTGCCGGTCGACACCAGCATCGTCGAGGTGCTCCAGGCGGGCGGTGTCCCCATCATGACCTCCTGCGCCGAGGGCGTCTGCGGCACCTGCGAGACCAAGGTGATCGAAGGGGAGATCGTGCATCGGGACTCGCTGCTGTCCGACGAGGACAAGGAGGAGGGGATCTACATGATGCCCTGCGTGTCCCGGTGCAAGGGCGATCGACTGGTCCTCGACCTCTAGCCCACCCCCGACGGGGACGGGCGTGTCGGCGAGGTCGCCGGCACCTCCATGAACCGCGTCACCGGCGATGTGTGGACGTCCACGAACCCCTTGTGGAAGTCATCTAGACAAGTGTACGGTGGGTGCATCCTGTTCGACTGTGCCCGAGAGGACCCTCGATGACGACTCCCTTCGTTCCGCCCACCCGTGGTGACGGCCCACTGCGATTCGCGCCGGAGATCCCGAACACGCCGGGTACATCGGAGACGGTCCCGTCGTCCTGGTACACCGATCCGGAGCGTTTCGAGCTCGAGCGCAAGTACGTCCTGAACCCCAGCTGGCAGATCATGTGCCGCTCGGAGGAGCTGCGGAACACCGGCGACCACGTCGTCTGGGAAGGCCAGGGCGAGACCATCGTCATCACCCGCAAGAAGGACGGCAGCCTTGGCGGCTTCCACAATGTCTGCCTGCATCGCGGGGCTCGCATCGTTCGCGACAGCGGTGAGTGCGCACGCCGCTTCAAGTGCCCGTGGCACGACTGGGTCTACGACTTCGACGGCAAGGTCGTCGGAGTGCCGGATCGCGAGGACTTCGACCAGGACATTCTCGGGGGGCTGCAGGCGCACCAGGTCGAACTGGCCGAGTGGGGTGGATGGGTCTGGGGCGTGCTTGCGGGACCGGGCGTTGCGCCGCCGCTGGACGAGTGGCTGGGCGAGGACATCCTTCTCGACCTGGGTGCCTACCGCATGGAGGACATGTTCCTGAAGGAGAAGCTCACGTGGTACGTCGACGTCAACTGGAAGGTTGTCGTCGATGCGTTCAACGAGTTCTACCACGCACCGGCGCTTCATCACATCCCACCGCAGGACGTCAAGGACGGCCGCGAGATGCGGATCTTCGAGTTCGACCGCCACTCGATGATGGTCGTTCCGCTCAAGGGTGCGCTGCCGAAGCTCAAGGAGAACCCGGACCATCAGTCCGTGGCGATCTGCCACTACACGATCTTCCCGACCGGAGTGTTCAACAACAACCCTGAGCACCTGCAGCTCTTCCGGTCGGTGCCGATCTCGCATAACCAGACGCGGTTCGAGACCTGGGAACTCTGGTACAAGACCGATGACCAGGACTACCTCGAGCGCACTCAGCGGCACTGGGATCACCTCAAGATCGTTGTGGGCGAGGACGTCTGGACATGGGAGGACATCGCGGCTGCGTCGCGCTCGTCCTATTACAAGCGGAACTTCTTCAACGATCGTGAGTGCAAGATTCCCAAGTTCCACAATCAGGTTCAGCGACTGATCGACGAGGGCATCGCTCGCGACCTTGCAGGCAACTGACGTGGCACCTGTCCTGTCGGACTTCACCTTCTCCTTCAACTGCCTGCCCGAGGTTCCGCTTGATGAGCGGTTCGCAGCCGCGCGTGCGGCGGGGTTCACTGATGTGGGCATCAGCATCCGCTGGCTCGGGCTGTGGCTGCAGGACGGCCATGACCTGGACGAGTTCGAGTCGCTCCTGACGAGCAACGGCCTGCGCCTCACGGAACTCGAGGCAGTTCGGGTCATGCAGGAGGAGCCTGACCCGAAGCTTGAGCTCTCAGCGGTGCTCGCTGATCGCTTCCGTCCAGCGCGCCTGCAGTCCGTCGCGCCCTACGCGGGCACCCTGGACGACGCGGCAGCTCGCTCCGGTGCCGTGGCCGACCAGTTCGCCCAGTGGGGTGTCGACGTCGTGCTCGAGCCACTGCCGTTCACGAACATGCAGACGCCGGCTGATGCGGTCGAGATCATCACTCGGGCGAATCGGCCCAACCTCTCGATGTGCATGGATGTCTGGCACCTCTATCGCATGGGCCTCGATCTCGACCACCTCGACGCACTGTGGCCATACATCTCCACCGTGCAGTTCAACGACGGCACGATCGAGTCGCTGATGCCGGACGATCTCCTGCAGGACTGACTGGTCAATCGCATGGTTCCGGGCCAGGGCGAGTTCGCCCTCGCGGAGCTCGTTCGCCAGCGCAACATCCATCGTCCGGACTCGACCTTCTCCATCGAGGTCATCTCCTCCGCACTTCAGCAGCAGGACTCCTTCACCACGGCTCAGCAGATCGCGGACGGCATCAAAGCGGTCCTCGCTGCGAGTCGCTGACCCCCGCACCGACGAAAGGGCACCCATGACCACTTACCGTGTGGACGAACTCCGTCTCCCCGATCGTCACGACATTGAGCAGATGATGTTCCGGTATGCCAAGGCTGCCGACATGGCTGACATCCAGACCCAGCTGACGTGCTTCCACCCTGATGCGCGCGTGAACTTCAGCGGGACGTGGCTTGAAGGTCACGAGGCGCTTCGCGAGGCATGGAAGAACGCCTACACGCGTTATGCGCAGACCTCGCATGCGGTCACCAACATCTCGATCACCTTCACGGGTACTGACGACGCTGAGGCGGAGAGCCTGATCACTGCGTGGCATCGCGGTGCGGACGGCAAGGAATGGACGCTCCACGGCCGGTACATCGACACCTGGTACAAGAGCGTCGAGGGATGGAAGATGAGCACTCGCGTGATCGTCGCGGCCGGTGCCGTGGGCCGCGATGAGTCAACTCTCACGATGATGCAGCGCCTGATGCTCGGTGATGGCCATTGATGGGTCGCATGCAGGGCAAGGCATGTGTCGTCACCGGTGGTGCCCGCGGGATCGGCGAGGGTATCGTCCGCCGCTACGTTGATGAGGGCGCGCGCTGCGTCATTGCGGACATCGATGTGGAGGCTGGTGAGAAGCTCGCCAGTGAGTTGGGTGGCGCTGTGATCTTCGTTCGGTGTGACGTTACATCCGAGGCAGACATCACCTCGGCCATCGAGACCTGTCGAGCGTCGTTCGGATCACTCGACGTCATGATCAACAATGCAGGTGTCGTCGGCGTGCAGGGGCCCATCGGGGACACGTCGCTCGCGGACTACGAGCGCACGATGGCCATCCTGCTCACAAGCGTGTTCCTCGGCACCAAGCTCGCCCTGCCGATCATGAAGGAGCAGGGTGACGGCGTCATCATCAACACCTCCAGCACGGCCGGTGTTCAGGGCGGTCTCGGGCCGCATGTGTACACGACGGCCAAGCACGGCGTGATCGGCCTGTCCAAGTCGGTAGCGGTCGAGGCGGCGCCTCATGGCGTTCGCGTCAACGTGATCTGCCCCGGGGCGACCCTTTCCTCGTTGACCGCGGGGCTGGTGGCTGGCGACAAGGACAACCTCGACGCGGCCTATGAGCGCCTCTCGTCGAAGTACCCGGGTGGCAAGGCCCCGCGACCAGAGGACATGGCGAATGCCGCCGTCTGGCTTGGCAGTGATGAGGGGCGCTTCATGAACGGAGCCGTCATCGTCATGGATCTGGGCAAGGAGGTCCTGTCGGACCGTGCCGCCAAGTTCTACCCCGTCGACTGAAGGGCGGCGACGGCAGCGAGGAAGCTATCGGACGATGGTGTCCGGCTGGCCATCTCCTGATCCACCCCGCAGCGGTCCATCCTCAACTCGCCGAGCGCCCCACGGCTGAGACACCGCTCAGGATCGCTCGCTCGTTGGCCATGCGTGTACGCAGGATGTCCTCCCCGCGATTGATGAAGTCGCGGTTGACCGTGTCCATCACCAGATCCATGGCCGTTGAGAATGCGCGGCTGGCACGCTGGTAGTCGGCAATGACATCCGAGAGCACCAGGGACTCACCCATCTGGGCCGCTTCTGCGGCTGTGGCGACATCCGCATCACCGGTCGCTGCGGCAACGTCAGAAGCGAAACTCAGATACACGGGGATCTCCTCGCGCATCACCGAGATCTCGCGTTCGCTGGCATTGGCGCAGTTATTGAGCACGATGGTGAGCATGTGCAGGCGAATCTGCTGAGCGGGGTCAGTGATGCTCGGCATGATGTCGCGCATGATCTCGTCCACGACGTCCTCGAGGATGCGTGACGTTGAGGGTCGAGTGATCATCGGGTGGCCTCCGCGGTGTAGGGCAGCTCGAGCGAGTAGTCGAGGTACAGCTTGTGGAAGTGCGCGTAGGCCGTCATCAGGAAGGTGCCCATGACGCCGCGGTGCTGGCCGGCCGTGACGTCCTCGGTGCCCTGGAGGATGTCGAGCATCAGATGACTGGTGCCAAGCAGAAGGAAGTACTTGGCGATGGCCGGATTGATCTGCTCCTCGGTGAGGCCTGTCAGTGCGCGATAGCTGGCGAGAAAGGCCTCAGGATCCGGGTGGTAGAGATGCGGGGGCATCGGGATCTGCAGGTAGTAGCCGATATCCAGCCGCGGGTCACCGATGCGGGCGAACTCCCAGTCGATGATGTAGGGGTCAGTGCCTGCGGACAGCAGGAAGTTGCCAGGCTGCAGGTCGCCGTGCACCAGCGCGAGCGGAACCTCCGGCGGGATGTTCATTCGGATCTTCTTGAGCGTGTAGCGCAGGATCGGATCGTCCTCACCGATGCACTCGAGCATGCGCTCGTAGTTGGCAATGACGTCTTCCAGATGAGCGCGCCAGTCGCTGGGTCGCTCGATGGCGGCATCGATGCTGTCCAGTGGGGTGTTGTGCGCCGAGGCCATGATCGCGACGAAGTCCTCACGGGCCTTGTCCAGATCCGGACCCGAGTCCAGGAACTTCTGCATGGAGGTCGAGTCGATTGCCTCCGAGATGATGCACTTGCATCCCATGTACTCGCCAGTGGCGTCGAAGTAGCGGGGAGTGGGAATGAGGAAGTCCGGCAGGTCCTTCACCGCCTGCAGGATCGCCCACTCAGCGGCACGGTCACTGCGGAAGACGCTGCTCTCGACGGGAGGATCACCGCGAAGAACGAGCTTCTCGGTGCTGCCGTCGGCCCATTGGACTTCGGCCATCACCGTGTCGCGACTGTATCCGCCGGGCACGGGGGCCGTGCTCAGGACGGTTGCCCCGCGATCGGGCTCCACTGAGTTCAGGAAGGCCTGAAGCTTCTCGGCGTCCATGTCTATGCCTCCTCGGGGCGATAGCTGAGGTCAGTGCGATCTCGGGTGCCTCGAACGGTCTCGGGGCGCTTGGTGAAGTAGTCGTCTGCGATCGGCTCGGTTCGCGTCCAGTCGACGACCTCGGTGCGGTGCGTCATCAGCCACGCGCCGCCCCGACGCGCGTAGCGATCGATGTAGCGGCCGCAGATGAACCGATCGAAGTGGTCGGCGCCATGCTGGTGAAAGGCTTGAAAGTAGACCTCCCCGGAGGCCTCATCGCCAGTGATGGTCAGGTTGATCTGGCCGAGGAAGTGCTGCGTCGTGCGGTAGGCGCTGAGCGCCTTCATGGCCATATCTGCCATCTCATCGGGCCCACCGCGGAAGGTGCCGTAGTGAGTGGTGGCATCGTCGGAGAAGACCGACCTGACCAGATCACGATCGTGGCGATCGAGCCCGCGGGTGTAGGTGGCGGAGAGCTCGCGGAGTTCAGCCTCGTCGGCGAGGCGCTTGAGGGTGTACTCCGTCATGGCGCAAGCACGCACTCGAGATGGCCGAACCCTCGATCGTCCGGGTCATCGACGTTGACGCACGTGGCGAAGTTCTCGGCCCACGCATCGGCTCGTGGCAGGAACCAGCCAGCCGCATCTCCGACCTCGGTCGGATGCGTCACGTCCCAGATCTCTCCCTCGTGGTGCTCCTCGCCGCGGTACACCCCGCGGCCACGGCGGTCATTGAAGCCGTCGTGGTAGCCCCCGCCCTGCAGGTATGCGGGCCAGCCCACCGGGGTGAGGAGGAACTGATCGATGGTGCCGTCCGGGCGGGTCAGCGAGACAGTCGTGTCAGCGGCGCGTGGCAGGCCATCGACGCGATTGGCGGTGGCGTGTCCCGAGGCATATCGCCATCGGGGCTGCTCGGGGTCGAGTGGAATGACGACAGCCTCGAATCCGTCCACTGAGTCATCGGCCTGCTGGTGGAACTGCCAGAACATCACCCGATCGGGCATACGGACCATGGTCCATTGGCGCATGGCGAAGCCGCGTCGAGGATCGCGACCGGTGACGGGGGCGATGCCGTCATTGACTCCACCGGTGCGTCCCATGCCCCAGGAGTGATCGCGCACACCGACCCACGAATCGGGAGTCACAGCCAGGGTGCGGTCGCCAACCGCGATCGTTCCGGTGACCTCGCAGGCCTGGTCGTAGTTGGTGCGGTCGTAGACCTTGCGGCCGCCGGAGTACCGCACGATGCGATCCTCAAGGTGCGGCTCGTGGAGTCCCTTCCACGTCAGGTCGAATGTGATCCCGTAGGGGTTGTCGCTGCTCGTCAGGTGCAGTTCGCTCAAGGGGGCGACGATCTCCAGGCGAAGCGGGCCGACTGCAATGGCGTCGTTGTCGGGCCTGAGCCGACGCGACCAGCGCATGTTGTGCTGCTTGCCATCGAGGATCACGCAGGCGAAGCCGTCGATCACATCGGTGTTGGGGTGAAGTCGAATGGCGACCCACAGGCTCGCACCGGTGACCTGGTCGCCGAGAGTGAAGTAGAAGCCGTCGTTCCAGTGCGGGGAGTCGCTCACGACGGAGTCGAAGGTGCCACCCACCTGATGGCGCGGGTATTCGTCCATACGCGTGAGGCGCCCCGGATCGACCATGGCGCAATCGTAGTCCCCGAACCCCTAGTTATGGGACTAAATGTCCTATAAAGTCTGGCGACGTGAAGACTCTCATTCTTGGCGGAAGCACGTTCGTCGGTCGTCGCATGGTCGACCTCCTCGTCCGGGAGGGCCATGAGGTGGCAGTCCTGAACCGTGGCCGGACGGCATCGAGCCTGCCGGGGGGAGTCCAGCGCATTGTCGGCGACCGCACCAGCACGGAGTCGATGCGCGAGGCTCTCGGAGGCACCGAGTGGGACTCGGTCATTGACGTGTCCGGGTTTGTCATGGCCGCGGGCGGCGGACAGTTCGAGGATCTGATCGCCATGCTGGACGGCAGCGTTGGTGCGTACGTGTTCGTCTCTTCAATCATGGCGTACGAACCGAGCGGGATCATGCCGTGGACGGAGGACTCGGCCACCACCAGTGATCCGGAGACGACCTACGGAGGCTTCAAGGCGCACGCCGAGCGCGCCATCCTTGAGCGCCACGCGGCGACTGACTTCCCCGGATCGGTGGCGCGACCAGCGGCTATCTACGGTCCGGCGAACAACATCCATGACATGGAGACAGCCATGTTCCTGCGGCTTCGCCGGGGGCTGCCGATCCTCGTTCCGCACGAGGGTCTGGTCACGACGAGCTACGGGCACGTCGACGACCTGTGCTTGAACCTGCGTGAGATGTCCCAGCTTCCCGCCGCACGGGGCGAGGTCGTCAACATCACTGGACAGGGCGCATCATCCCTGGCCTGGACGCTGCTGCTCGCCGACATCGTCGGTGCAGAGGCGAACATCGTGAACCTGCCGACCGGGTTCACCGATCGAAAGCCCTTGTTCGGCCATCTTTTCGGCGTCAAGCATCATGGCATTCTCTCGGTCGCGAAGGCGGCGGCTCTGGGGCTCACTGTCGAGCGCGGTATCGAGCAGGGCTACCGCGAGACCTACGAGTGGTTCTGCTCAACTGACCTCGTCGATGCTCCCGACCAGCTCTCCGACCCCGTTTGGGGAGCTGGTTATGACTTCACTCTGGAGTCTGAGGTCGCGGGCGAGCAGCGGGGCCGCTGATGGACGCGTGGGTGGCAGACGACGTCATCGCGCGTGCCATCGACGCCGGGCTTCAGGATCCGTCCCTGGGATCAGCGCGCCAGTGGTCCGCGGTGCGTGAGTACCTCGACAACCGCGGCTCGGACCCCTGGCCAGAGCGATCGCAGCAACTCGACTCAGGTGAAGTATCGCTGGAGACGCTACGCACTTGGCTTGCCGCGGACGTCGCGGTAGCGGCGCCGCTCATGGGTGCCTTCACCAGTCATGACACCAGCATTGAGCACGCCGTGGTGCAGGTGGATACGTCGGAGTGCGACCGCCTGGCCTCGTGGCTGGCGGAGCAGGGCGGAGCACCCGTCGAGATCGTCGACGCGACCGTGATCGGGGGCGGCTTCTCGCGGCGCATGTGGCGTGCCACGGTCAGTGAGAAGGGAGTCGAGCGTCGGGTGATCGTCCGCATTGAGCAGGGTGGCATGTTCGGCACGGAATCGGTCACCGAGGTGCGGGCAATGCGTGCCCTTCACGACGCTGGCTTCTCTGTGCCGAAGGTCGAACTCCTGGAGTCGACGGGTGCTGTTCTCGGTGAGCCCTTCTTCGTGATGGAGGAGGTCCCGGGCGTCGTCCGACTCGACGACCAGAGCCTTGACGACATCAGCCGGTCAGTGGCGGATCTGCACGCCGTCCCCGTCGAAGTGCTGGACGATTCCGCGCGCAGCCCGAAGCAGGTGGTGCGCGACAACATCGAGGCGTGGCGCTCGATGTATCGCGAGCACGCTCCGAGAATGCCTCTCGTTGAATTGGGGGCTGACTGGCTGCTGGAGCATCTGGAGCCGACAGGACCGTCCGTGATCGTGCACGGTGATGCAGGGCCGGGCAATGCCCTCTTCGATCCTGATCGCGGGCTGACGACCATTGACTGGGAGTTCGCGCACGTGGGTGACGCGGCCGAGGACTGGGCGTACCTCGCCATCATCCGAGGTCGGCGCATCATGGATGCCGACGCCTGGAAGGTGCGACTGAAGGATGTGGCGGGTGTGGAGTTGACGCCAGAGCAATGGCGCATGTGGTTGGCCTATAACCACTTCCGAGGAGCCTGCGTCAATCTCTCCGCACGCACGGTCTTCGAGAACGGGCCACGTCGCACAGCAGACCAGCTGGCCATCGGAGTGGCCGTGCACCTGAGGTTCCTGTCCCAGTTCGCGGAGGTCATAGCCGAATGACTGATGCCCGCTATGAGCGCTCTCGCGCGGCCGTGCATGAGGCTGTGTGCAGTGTTCTCGTGGCCGAAGGGCTCAGTGGCCTGACAGCGGATCGTCTCGCGGAGGAGTCCGGGGTATCGCGAAGCACCATCTATCGGAACTGGCCGGACATGGCGGCGCTGGCGTGCGAGGTGTTCGACGAGCTCATGCACCGTGAGCCCGTGGACCTCGAAGGAGACCCGTCGGAGGCCATGCTCGACTACCTCTCCGACTACGCACGGCGTTTGAACGACCCGGTCTACACGGCAGTGCTGGTTGCCCTCATTGACGGATCGACGAGGGACGATGCCTTTGCCGACGTGCACCGGCGGGCCTTCTCCCAGAATCGTTCACGCGCTGCGGCGATTGTTCGTCGCCTTCAAGAGGCAGGCCTAGCGGGGGCCGATCGCGACGTGCACCAATGCGTCGAGGACATGGTTGCCCCGTTCCTGTTCCGCGCCCTCGTGCTGCAGCAACGGATCACAGTGGGGCAGATCCGTGATCTGCATGGTGATCTTCTGCAGCGCTGGAGCTGATGCGTCGGGCTAGGCCTCTTCCAGCGAGCGCTGGCGCGCACCCTTGTCGTGGTAGTCGTACTCGGCGGCAACCTTCATTCCCTCGAACACGATGAATGACAGACCGGGGACGATCCACTTCTTGCCCAGGTGTCCTGCTCCCATGGAGTCGTCGATCACGGTCGCGCTCATCTGCCACTGCAGGGCCAGGCCGTCCGGTCGAGCCCAGTACTCACCCGTCGGCTCCAGCACGAGGTCGGGGTAGCGCTCCAGACCATGGCCGAAGTATTCGCGGATGGCGTCCCACCCCTCCTTGAGGCCGCCGACGCTGTCCCACAGGACAGGCTGATCGGTGAGGTACTGCCGAGGGGCGTCGACATCGCCACTGGACCATGCCGCGAACAGGGCCTTGACGACCTCAATGCGCGCTAGGTCTGTCTCATTGAACTCGCTCATGATTCTCCTCGGGTCGGGTGATGGTCGACAGTGGTTGGTGGCGCAGGTGTTCGCGGGATCTAGCCCGGCAGGTAGGTGCCTCCGTTGGCGGTAAGCACCCGGCCGTTGATGAAGCCAGCCAGATCTGAGGACAGGTAGGCGACGGCGCTGGCGATCTCCTCGGGCGTGCCGGCTCGACGAGCGGAGATGCCGCTGACGAGTCGGTCGTGGCGCTCGGGCGTCATCCGGCCCTCGAGCAGTTCGGTGCCGGCCGTGTATCCGGGGGAGACGATGTTTGCTGTGATCCCCTCCGGACCGAGCTCGCGCATCAAGGAAACGGCGTAGGTCTCAAGCGCCCCCTTGGCCGATGCATACGCGGGGCTCCCGGTGCCCATCTCGGCTGCAAAGGAGCCGATGGTCACCACGCGTCCACCTGGACGACGAAGAAGGGGCTTGAGCGCCTCGGTCATCAGGACCACGCTGAGGGCGTTGGCGCGCCATGTGGACTCCCACACCGACGCGACCTGTTCGAGTCCTCCCGTGATCTTGGGCTGAGGGGAGCCGGCATTGTTGACGAGCACATCGACGGCGACGAGCTCTTGCGTGGCCCAATCCGCAAAGCTCTGCACGGCATCGACATCGGTGACGTCCACGGAACGGGTGTCGACGATGAGCGAGTCGGTGCGCAGCTCGGCTGCCACGGCGTCCAGCTTCTCGAGTCGACGACCGAGAAGGACGAGTCGCGTGCAGTCCGGCGCGAGTGCCCTGGCGCAGGCTGCTCCGATGCCCGTCCCCGCTCCGGTGATGACGGCGATCCGAGTCACGGCGCTCCCCACAGATAGTTGGACGTCCGTCTACATGACGACCTAGGACACGTTACCCTCAGAGAGCATTCGGCAGGGGCGTTCTGGCAAGGTCAGCAGTGCGTCTCGTCGGCCCGATCAGTCAGGAGAAGTCATGACCACATCCGTCATCATCGATGGAGCTCGTACCCCCGTCGGCAAGCTGCTCGGCGCCTTCGCGTCGCTGTCGGCTGTGGACCTCGGTGCGGTCGCGATCAAGGGCGCGCTTGAGCGCTCCGGGGTGTCGGTCGATCAGGTCGATGCTGTGGTGATGGGTCAGGTGTACCAGGCAGGTGCCGGGCCGAACCCCGCGCGCCAGGCGGCCGCGGCTGCCGGACTGCCGATGAGTGTCCCGGCCGTCACCATCAACAAGCTGTGCCTGTCAGGCCTGGTCGCCGTTGCGATGGCTGACCAGATGATCCGCTCCGGACAGCACGAGGTCGTTGTCGCGGGCGGCATGGAGTCGATGACTGGCGCACCGCACATGCTTCTCGGCGCGCGTCAGGGCTACAAGTACGGCGGTGGAACCCTGGTTGACGGCCTTGAGCAGGACGCGCTCGTGTGCGCATTCGATGCGCTGTCGATGGGTGCGGCAACGGAGAAGTACGGCAAGCCCTACAACCTCTCCCGCGAGGACATGGACGCGTTCTCGGCGCGCTCTCACCAGCTCGCAGCAGCAGCCACCGCATCGGGCCGCGCCGGCGAGGAGATCGTCCCGGTCGAGGTCAAGACTCGCAAGGGCGTCGTCACGGTGACGGACGACGAGGGTGTTCGTCCCGACACCACAGCCGAGTCCCTCGGCGGCCTGCGTCCTGCCTTCGACAAGGAGGGTGCCATCACCGCAGGCAACGCCTCCCAGCTTTCCGATGGAGCGGCCGCGCTCATTGTCGTCAGCAAGGACTGGGCGCAGAAGAACGGCCTCTCCTGGATCGCGGAGATCCGGGCGCACGGCGAGGTCGCTGGGCCGGATCCGTCACTCCTGCTTCAGCCGGCCGCTGCGATCAACGACGCCCTGCGGCGCGACGGGTCGGCGACCGTGGCCGATCTGGACATCGTGGAGATCAATGAAGCGTTCGCCAGTGTGGGTCTGGCATCCATGCGCGATCTGGGGTTGGACGAGGACAAGGTCAATGTCAACGGTGGTGCGATCGCGATCGGACACCCCGTCGGCATGAGCGGTGCCCGCATCCTGCTGTCGGCGGCCTACGAGCTCAAGAAGCGCGGCGGCGGCCTGGGCGCAGTGGCGCTCTGTGGCGGCGGCGGCCAGGGCGAGGCTGTGCTTTTCTCAACCCCAGCACCCTGACCCGCGAGAGGCAGCGAATGGTCGTGAAAACCGGCAAAAACCCTCTACGTCAGGCTGGTTGTGAGTCGTTTCCTACCGGTGAGGGGTGAGTGGCGTGCCGGCTCCGCTGGGGTGGACCGCGCAGGAGATGCGCGAGTTCGTGTATGAGTACGAGTTGCAGCCGTACGGACTGAAGGTTTCGTGGCTGTCGGCTCGCGGGGTGTCCTACGACACGCTCCGGAGGTGGCGTTCGGCTGTGTTCGAGGGGGATCTCGACCGTGGGCTGATTCCGCGGGAAGGTGTTCCCGTGACGGTTCCCCCGAGCAAGCGCAGGGCGTTGGAGAGGCAGCGAGCCAGAGAGCGGGCGGTGCAGGAGGGTGAGGTCGCTCGTCTGCAGGATCGCGTGCGGGAGCTGGAGGCGGTGAACGAGGCGCTGGGAAAAGCTATCGGGCTCTTGCATCACAGGAGCGAGCAAGAGCCCGACGCGATCCCGGGGCCGAGCGATCCGCCGGCTTCTTGACCGCGGAGAACGATCTGGTCGCCGAGTTGACAGGGGTGCTCGGTTCGCAGCGCAAGGCGCTGACAGTCGTGGGGGTCTCCCGGTCGACGTGGCACTACCGCAAGCGCCCGCGTGGCCGGGTCGCGGATCCGGTCCCGCAGAAGGACCGCGCCTACCGGTCTCGGGTCAGTGATCTTGACCGGGGGGCGATCGCGAGGCGGGTTCAGGCCGGCTGGCAGCAGGGTGTCTCGGTCGACCAGTCGTTCGCGTCGGCGTGGGACGACGGGGTGATGCTGGCCTCGCGTCGCACGTGGTGGCGGATCGCGGACCAGATCGTCGACCAGTCCGCCCGTCCGGTGGTCCCAGCGCGCACGGACGCCGCGTCCAGGAATCGGCGCGCGGCTCCGGTGGTGGTTGCGTCCGCTCCGATGGACGCGTGGAGCTGGGACATCACCGACCTGCGCAGCCCCTGGCGTGGCATCTGCTTCAAGGCCTACTCGATCCTGGACATCTTCTCCCGCAAGGTCGTGGGCTGGCGCGTGGAGGAACGCGAGGTCGACGACCTTGCCGTGGACATGTTCGAGCGGGCATTCGGCGTCGAGGGCATCCCCGGTGCGGTCCATTCGGACTCCGGACCCTCCATGCGCTCGGGGGTCCTGCGAGACCTGCTGGCGGACTTGGACATCACGCAGACGTTCAACCGGCCCCGGGTCTCGAACGACAACCCGTATTCAGAGTCGGAGTTCAAGACCATGAAATACCGACCCAACTATCCGGGAACGTTCGACACCGTCGAGCAGGCTCGTGACTACATGGCCTCATACGTGCCTTGGTACAACGCCCAGCACAAGCACTCTGGCATCGCACTCTTCTCCCCGAACGAGGTCCATGACGGCACCTGGCGCGAGAAATGGCACCGACGCGACACGGCCCTCTCGGCCTACTACGCCCAACACCCCGAGCGCTTCCGTGCCCGCCCCACCACCCCCGCGCCCCCAGGAATTGTCGGCATCAACATCCCTGCAGAAGGCCGTCTCCCCACGGCGGCGTGACTCCACACAGGTTGACAACGACCGAATCCCACGGTTTCACGACCATTCACTGCCTCTCGGCGGAGTGGGGCGGCGCCGTTCACGGTGGTGGGTCAGATCGACAGGTCCGTCGACCACACGGTCATGTCCCGCAGGACCTCCGGGATGGGATCGACGCCGATTCCCGGACCGGTCGGCACGGGCAGCTGACCGTCCTGCAGAACGAACGGCTCGGTGACGTCGACTTCGTAGTAGCGATTGGACCCGCTCGTGTCGCCGGGCAGGGTGAATCCGGGGAGCGCAGCCAGCGCGACATTGGCTGCGCGGCCGATGCCCGTCTCGAGCATGCCGCCTGCCCACACCGGCGCCCCACGATCACGGCTCACGTCGTGAATCTCCTTGGCTGTCAGGTAGCTGCCCACACGTCCGGGCTTGATGTTGATGATCGAGCATGCCCCGAACTGCAGCGCCGAGTCAGCGCTCATCACCGAGTGGATCGACTCGTCCAGGCAGATCGGCGTCTGGCACGCCTGCGACATCAGCACGTGGCCGTACCAGTCATCCTGCTCAAGTGGCTGTTCGTGCAAGAGGAGATCGAACTGATCCAGACTCGCCAGATGCGAGGCGTCCGACCGCTCGTAGGCCTGATTGGCATCGGTCTGCAGTGGGATGGTCGGCCACGCCTGCCGGACCGCCCTGATTGGCTCGATGTCCCAGCCCGGCTGGATCTTCAGCTTGATCCTCCGGTAGCCCTCGTCGACGTATCCCCCGACCTCAGCGAGCAGTTCATCAATCGACTCAGTGACCGGGATGCCGACGGAGACCCCGCAGTCCACATGCGTGCGTACCGCACCGAGGTACTCGCCAAGTGACTCGCCTCGCTCGCGGAGCCACACGTCGAGCATGGCCGTCGACATGGCGTTCTTGGCCATGGGATGCCCCGCCACCACCTCCATCGCGGCACGCACCGCGAACGGATCATCGGAGTCGGACACCTCTCGCAGCGCCGGCAGCAGGTGGTGGGTCATCACATCGATGGCGTTGTCGCCGTACTCGTAGCTGTAGCCGGGCCACGACATGGTGACGCACTCGCCCCAGCCGCTGATCCCGTTGTCGGAGGTGGCCTCCACGAGGATCACGTCGCGCACTCGCTCGGTCCCGAAGCTCGTCCGAAATGGGCGCACGAGGGGGATGTTCAGACGATGAATCCGGAACCGCTCGATCCTCATGACGTCCTCTCCAGTACGTAGCCGCCATGGTCGGCGACTCCGATGATTCGATATCCGTCAGCGAAGGCGGCCTGCAGATCCTCCCGCACCTTCAACCGCCACTGCAGCCCGGCGGCAGGATCGGCTGCGCGAACGGCGACGATGTCCTCCGGCAGCTCCACCTCGCGCACATCGCGACCAGCCGCGACGAGCTTCTGCACGTCCAGATCGCTCAGCTCACCGGCCATCGCTGCGGCGATTCGGGCAGAGCCCAGATGCCACCACGCGAAGAGTCGGTCGGTGGCGTCGCCGCTGTTGATGCCGTCGTCCATCTCGCCGTAGAAGTTCGGCTCGAATCCGTCCACGTCGACGCCGAGCTTGATCAGGTTGAAGCGCGCATTGCGTCGCACGAGGGGGTCGAAGGTCCACACGATGGTGTCGATGCCAGCATCGTGAGCCCACACCCGCTGATGCAGCTTCAGGGCCGTGCCAATGTGCTGATTGCGGTAGGGCTCGAGGGCGCCGGCCATATGCGAGTGCAGGTGCTCATGCCAGTGACCACCCTCCAGATGACGGCCGACCACCCCGAACGCCGCCCCGATGGGCTGGCCGTCGCGGTAGGCCGCACTGCAGTACCCACCTGCATGCACCAGTGCACGCATCAGGTTCCGCGGAAGCTGCGTCGAGCCGTCCCCCGAAGGCCACACCTGATCGAAGACCCACTGGGCGTCGGCCAGTTCACTAGGCTCAATCAGCAGGCGGACCTGCACCTGGGCCCGTTGCTCAGCCCGACGAAGGTCGTCATCGGCCGGTCGCGCTGTCACGAGATCACCGTAGCGAGTATCGGGAGGCACAGTGCCGGAGACGTCCTTGCACGATCAGGCGCGAGATCTGCTGCCCGCCATGGTCGACGCCGTCGAGGCGCTCGTGACGATCGAGTCCCCAAGCGAGGACCTCGATGCCTGCCGCGCCGTCGTGCAGGAGGCCGTCGGCATCTTCGAGGGGTGGCTGCCCGAGCCCGCACGGATCGAGGAGCACGGTGGACGCCCCGTGTGGCGATGGGGCGCCGCTCAGCCGCGCATCCTGCTGCTCGGTCACCTGGACACCGTCTGGCCGATGGGAACTCTGGCTCGCCTTCCCTTCACCAACGACGGAAGCCGCATCACTGGCCCGGGCTGCTTCGACATGAAGGCGGGAGTCGTGCAGGGCTGGGCGGCCCTGGCCATGCTCGGACTCACGGAGGCGGACGGCGTCGGCATGCTGCTCACCACCGATGAGGAGATCGGCTCGCACGCCTCTCGAACCCTTCTCACCCATGCCAGCGCGCTGACCGAGTCGGTGCTCGTGCTCGAGCCCTCCGTCGACGCCGCCCTGAAGACCTCCCGCAAGGGCACCAGTTGGTACGAGCTGCACTTCACTGGGCGTGCCGCGCATGCCGGTCTCGATCCGCACAAGGGCATCAATGCGCTGCTCGCGGCATCGCAGATGGCGATCGATGCTGCCACGTGGGGAGATGCGGGTGCCGGCACCACCGTCACGCCGACTCTCCTGTCGGCAGGCACCACGGCCAATACCGTTCCCGCCGCGGCTTCCATGACCGTCGATGTGCGCGCTTGGACCGCAGCCGAGCAGCAGAGAGTCGATGACGCGTTCCGCTCATGGCACCCCGGCAACGAAGCGCAACTGGCGATCGATGGCGGTATTGATCGACCAGCTCTGGAAGCGACCTCCTCGGCCGCGCTCTTCGCTCGAGCCCAGATGCTTGCGGCCGCACTGGGCCTGGATCCACTCGACGGACGAGCCGTCGGCGGCGCCAGCGACGGAAACCTCACGGCGGCAGCGGGCCATCCCACCCTTGACGGACTCGGCGCGGTCGGTGACGGCGCCCATGCAGACCATGAATGGGTCAGCGTCCCCGCGATGGCCGAGCGCGCGGCCCTGCTGGCCGCGATGCTCGCGCCCTAGCCACTCGCCCCGATCTTCGCCCGACTCCTCCACTACAGGTCCGAGCGAGCCGTACGCTGGACGCATGGAAACCGATGAGCAGGATGCCTTCTGTCGGGAGGCGGGGCAACGAATAGAGCAGGCATTCGCCCTCTGCTCCTTCGCCGCCCTTCTGCAAGGACAAGCCCAGTCGTGACCCCGTTCGATCCAGCTCGCATCTTCTCCACCCTGGACCGACATGGTGTCGCCTATCTGACGATCGGCGCATGGGCAGTCATCGCTCACGGCTATGTGAGGGCGACCGCGGATATCGACTTCGTGGCGCGGCTCGGTCAAGAGAACATCGCGCGACTGGCATCTGCTTTGACGGAACTCAATGCCCGTCTTCGAGGCGTTGATGCCGACAAACTCGACATAGATCCAACCAACCCCGAAACGCTGGGCAACGGTGCATCATTCACACTCGACACTGATGCCGGACCGATGGACTTCCTCAACGATGTTCCAGGAGCATCAGACTTCGAGGACATGCTCGCTCGGGCCCATCGCGCCGACGCAGGTGGCATCGGGGTCTGGGTCGTCGGCTACGAGGACCTTCTCCAGATGAAGCGCGCGTCGGGGAGGGAGCAGGATCTGCTCGATATCCATCAGCTCATGCGCATTCACCAGGATCGAACACCCCCGAACTCATAGCCGTTGGTCGAGGTCCTCCGCGTCGACGATCCGATACGCGTAGCCCTGTTCGGCGAGGAACCGCTGACGGTGCTGCGCGAAATCGGCATCGACCGTGTCCCGGGTGACGATCGAGTAGAAATGCGCGGTGCGTCCGTCACCCTTGGGTCGCAGGACGCGCCCGAGCCGCTGCGCCTCCTCCTGCCGCGACCCGAACGTGCCACTCACCTGGACCGCCACCGACGCCTCGGGCAGGTCGACCGAGAAGTTGGCAACCTTGCTCACGACGAGCACGCGGACCTCCCCCTGCCGGAAGGCCTCAAACAGCCGCTCTCGCTCCTTCACCGATGTTTCGCCGGTGATGACTGGCGCGTCCAGATGCTCACCCAGTTCAGCGAGTTGGTCCAGGTACTGGCCGATCACCAGAACCTGATCGTCTGGATGACGGGCGACGATTTCCTCGGTGACCCGAATCTTCTCCGCAGCGCAGGAGGCCAGGCGGTAGCGGTCCTCCGGCTCTGCCATGGCGTACGTCATCCGATCCGCGTCAGGCAGGGTGATCCGCACTTCGACGCAGTCGGCCGGAGCGATGTGACCCTGGGCCTCGATGTCCTTCCACGGTGCGTCGTAGCGCTTGGGTCCGATCAGCGAGAAGACGTCGCCCTCTCGTCCGTCCTCGCGCACCAACGTCGCAGTGAGGCCCAGGCGGCGCCGCGACTGGATATCGGCGGTGAAGCGGAAGATCGGTGCGGGAAGCAGGTGCACCTCGTCGTAGATGATCAGGCCCCAGTCACGGGAATCGAACACCTCCAGGTGCGGGTAGATGCCTTGACACTTCGTCGTCATCACCTGGTACGTCGCGATGGTCACCGGGCGGATCTCCTTGCGGGCGCCGGAGTACTCGCCGATCTCATCGGGAGTCAGGGTGGTGCGGCGCAGCAGTTCATCACGCCACTGACGAGCCGCCACCGTGTTCGTGACGAGAATCAGCGTCGTCGCCTGGGCCAACGCCATGGCCAGCGCGCCCACGATGGTCTTGCCCGAGCCGCAGGGCAGCACGACCACGCCGGACCCTCCGTGCCAGAAGCCCTCCGCGGCCTCGGTCTGGTACTGCCGTGGCTGCCAACTCTCCGCGTCGAGGCCGATCGCATGCTTCTCACCGTCGACGTATCCGGCAACGTCCTCCGCCGGCCAGCCGAGCTTGACCAGAGCCTGCTTGAGGTTGCCGCGCTCACTCGGATGCACGATGACCGTCGTGTCATCGACCCGTGCGCCGAGCAGCGGCGCCACCTTCTTGCTGCGCAGCACCTCCTCGAGCACGGGCGCATCGATCGACTGCAGCACCAGCCCGTGCACGGGGTGATTGTTGAGCTGAAGGCGTCCGTAGCGCGACATCGTCTCGGCGACGTCGATGAGCAGCGCATGGGGCACCGGATAGCGCGAATAGCGAAGGAGCGTGTCAACAACCTGCTCGGCATCGTGGCCGGCCGCGCGCGCGTTCCAGAGCCCCAGTGGAGTCAGTCGGTAGGTGTGGATGTGCTCGGGAGCGCGCTCGAGCTCAGCGAAGGGAGCAATCGCCTTACGGCAGGCGTCAGCGTCCTCGTGATCGACTTCCAGGAGCAGGGTCTTGTCGCTCTGCACGATCAGGGGGCCGTCGGTCACAGGCTGACCCTACGGATGCACCCGATCGCGCGCGAGGCGGCCTTCCCGAGTGATACCACAGTGGTATCATCAATCCATGGCGATGACGTTGCGACTGACCGACGACGAGACCCGTGCCCTCCGCGAGCGCGCCGAGCTGGAGGAGCGCTCCATGCAGGAGGTTGTGAAGTCGGCGATCGATGCATACCTTTCGAATCGCTCGGCACGACTGGCCGAGGCCATTGCAGCGGTTGCTCGCGACGATGCTGAGCTCCTTGACCGCCTGAGCCAATAGCAATGGCGTCACAGGAGCCCACAGAGTTCCTCACACTGGACGACATCCTCGCGATCGCACGCGGCGTCCTTCCCGAGGTTCAGATTCGCGACATCGGACTTCTTGAGTCTGCCTGCGCCCGACCGCAGACCACGGTCTTCGGCGACCTCGCCTATCCGTCACTAGCCGAGCAAGCGGCCGCGCTCATCCATTCCTTGGCACGCAACCATGCCCTGGTTGACGGCAACAAGCGGCTCGCTTGGTCGGGCATGAAGGTGTTCCTACTGATGAACGATGCGCGGCTCCACTACACAGTGGACGATGCGGAGCAGTTCGTTCTGCAGATCGCCCGCGGAGATATCGACGTGGCGGAGATCCGCGAATGGATCCAGAGTCACTCCGATCTCACCTAGCCGTCAACGACGAGTCTCTACCGGCCGCATCGCCAGCCGGGCATCGATGTCGAAGCCGAAGTCGTCGACCGTGCCGAGACCGGGCAGGGGGATGTGGACGCGACCGACCGAGGCACTGCCGGTGATGTCGATCTCGGCCATCGCATCGCCTGAGGGTCCGATGGCAGTGATGGCCAGGTCCAGCGGCACCTCGATGGTTCCCCCGACCGCAGTCCCGGAGACCCTCCACCCACCGGCATCGGCTGAGCCCTGACCGGTGTAGTCCAAGGAGTGCACATTGTTCGACGAGATCAGGCTGCGAGCGGCTGCCTGCATCAGGAAGTTGCCAGTGCGCATCTGGCTGAGGTCCAGTCGCAGGGTGAACTGCGCGTCATCACCGCGAAGCACCAACTTGCCTCCGGACACCGGGGCCGTCGCATCGATGCTGACGAGTCCAATCTTCCCGCTGCGAAGGCGCACATGCCCGCCATCGACCGTGTTGACAATCCACCGCTGATCCATGACCCCACTGTGTCACCCTTCCGAGTGATAGCCGAACATGCACCTACTGACGGCACTGTGGCGCACCTCGGCCGGAACTAGCGTCAGACCCCTGCTAGTCCTCCCCCTTCGAGATCGGAACTCCTCATGAGAATCTCCAGAGTCGTCGCCACCGCACTCGGCGCCGTCATCGTGCTCGCCCCCGCTCTTGCAGGCAGCGCACAAGCGGCCCAGCCGACGGCACAGAAGACGCAGCGGATCGTCATCGCGCAGGAGGCACCCACGCTCAAGGTCTACGAGCCCTCAGCGACCAACACCAAGATCGTGCTGTTCACCGCTCCACTTGCCACCGCCGCCGGTGCCCCGGCTGGCACCCTCACCGGGTCACTCGTCACCGTCAGCGAGGGAGCGGAAGCTGGCTCGGCCCGGGAGCGCCGTCTCACCTTCACCCTTCCCAAGGGACAACTCGTCGCCACCGGTGTGAGCCTGTACCCCAATGGCAGCGTGGAGATGGAGCAGAACAAGCCGGTGACCATCGCCATCGTCGGCGGCACCGGCCGGTACATGGGCGCTCGCGGAGAGGTGAAGACCAACCGCAACGCCGACGGCACCTACCGCCACGTCATCACGCTGCTCCGCTAGCCACCTGGCAGACACCTGCCGTGTTCAGACATGACGAAGGGGCGGGAACCTGTCGGTTCCCGCCCCTTCGTCTTGCTCGTGGTTCTGAGGTTCTGAGTTAGAAGTCGAACCCTCGGGACTTCTCGCTGACGCTAGAAGTCCATCCTCTGGGACTTCTGAGTGACCTCAGAAGTCCATGCCACCCATGTCGCCGCCGCCCGGCATCGCCGCAGCCGCAGGCTCCGGCTTGTCGGCCACGACAACCTCGGTGGTCAGGAACAGTCCAGCGATGGACGCCGCGTTCTGCAGGGCAGAGCGGGTGACCTTGGCCGGATCAATGATGCCCTTGGCGATCATGTCGACGTACTCACCGGTCGCCGCATCGAGACCGTGACCCACGGGGAGATCGCGAACCTTCTCCACGATCACGCCGCCCTCGAGGCCAGCGTTCTCGGCGATCTGCTTGAGCGGAGCGTTGACCGCGACGCGAACGATGTTCGCACCGACAGCCTGCTCATCGGTCAGACCCAGCGCGTCGATCTTCGGACCGGCAGCCTTCATCGCCTGGATGAGGGCCACGCCACCGCCGGGCACGATGCCCTCCTCGACGGCCGCCTTCGCGTTGCGAACGGCGTCCTCGATGCGGTGCTTGCGCTCCTTGAGCTCGACCTCGGTGGCCGCGCCGACCTTGATGACGGCCACGCCGCCGGCCAGCTTGGCGAGGCGCTCCTGGAGCTTCTCGCGGTCGTAGTCAGAGTCGGAGTTGTCGATCTCCGCGCGGATCTGGGAAACCCGGCCCGCGATCTGATCGGCATCGCCAGAACCCTCGACGATCGTGGTCTCGTCCTTGGTGACGACGACCTTGCGGGCGCGACCGAGCAGGTCGAGCGTCGCGTTCTCGAGCTTGAGGCCGACCTCCTCGGAGATGACCTGGCCACCTGTCAGGATCGCGATGTCCTGCAGCATGGCCTTGCGGCGATCGCCGAAGCCCGGGGCCTTGATGGCCACGGAGCGGAAGGTCCCACGAATCTTGTTGACCACCAGGGTCGACAGGGCCTCGCCCTCGACATCCTCAGCGAGGATGACCAGCGGCTTGCCCGACTGCATGACCTTCTCGAGCAGCGGGAGCAGGTCCTTGACCGAGGAGATCTTGGAGTTGACGATGAGGATGTAGGGATCCTCGAGCTCGGCCTCCATGCGCTCGGGGTCGGTCATGAAGTACGCCGAGATGTAGCCCTTGTCGAAGCGCATGCCCTCGGTGAGCTCCAGCTCGAGGCCGAAGGTGTTCGACTCCTCGACGGTGATGACGCCTTCCTTGCCGACCTTGTCCATGGCCTCGGCGATGAGCTCACCGACCTCCATGTCACCGCCTGCCGAGATGGCAGCGGTGGAAGCGATCTGCTCCTTGGTCTCCACGTCCTTGGCCATCGAGAGCAGCTCATCGCTGACAACCTCGACCGCGCGCTCGATGCCCTTCTTCAGGCCCATCGGGTTCGCACCGGCGGCCACGTTGCGCAGTCCCTCACGGACGAGCGCCTGAGCCAGCACGGTTGCGGTGGTGGTGCCATCGCCAGCGACGTCGTCCGTCTTCTTGGCGACCTCCTTGACGAGCTCAGCACCGATCTTCTCGTAGGGGTCCTCGAGTTCGATCTCCTTCGCGATGGACACGCCATCGTTGGTGATCGTGGGGGCTCCCCACTTCTTCTCGAGAACGACATTGCGGCCCTTGGGGCCGAGGGTGACCTTGACGGCGTCGGCAAGTACGTTCATACCGCGCTCGAGAGACCGACGGGCCTCCTCGTCGAATGCAATCATCTTTGCCATGGGGGCTGTTCCTCCGGGAACGTCCGTGTGGTTATCACTCACTAGTGGAGAGTGCTAACGGAAAAGTTAGCACTCGACACCGGAGAGTGCAAACCCGAGATCCCGGTGAATGCTGCGTCAGGCGTTGAGCCGGCTGCGCGGCCTGGCGGTCGACTATCGACGCAGCACGAGGCACCCCGTGTCCACGCCGTACTGGTCAGCCGGTCGGAACGTCTCCCCCACGCAGGGCAGTGACCGCGGTGCGCTGAGCGGCCCGGAAGGCCTTCTTGGCCGCGGTCGCCTTGGCCCCCTTGGTCGAGACCTTCCACGCCTCGGCGTAGGGCTCCCACAGCACCCCGGCCTGCGGTGCATTCGGCATGGTCACCCCGGCCGCCCCGGCATTGCCGATGGCTCGGATGCGCCCACCCCCGGTGGTCACCGACTCGGCTGCCTGCAGGTTCGCCGGGTACAGGCCCGCCACAGCGGCCAGCTTCTGCTGCTGCGCGTTGCGGGCGAAGAAGGACGTCATGAGTCCGTCGACCGCCTTCTCAACACCGTGCTTCTCAGCGAACTTGGTCTTCATGAAGCCTTGGACGGTGAGCAGCGGCGCCGGCTTGATGCCCGACTTCATCGGAGGGACGGCGCCGATCCGGTAGGCGAAGGTCAGGTCGAGCAGGCTCTGCAGCGACTCCGGCCCCGCGAGCCAGAAGGGGGACTGCCCATTGGCGAAGGCCGTCTTCGCCTCCTCGGATGTCAGCTTCGAGGAGATCAGGCCGCTGGTGTTCCATGCATCGATCTGCGTGGCATTCGCGCGGAACGTCTTGTTCGACAGGCCCACGTCCGCGAGGTTGATGCTCCCGTCGGAACTGCGCCCGAACAGGTAGCCGCCCAGACCACTGAACAGCGGGAACGTGGTCCACGGCGAGGCGCCCTCGCCCTGGGCGAGGGCGAAGGGGATCGTCACCTTCTTCCTCTTCTTGACCAGTTTGAGCGCGACATCGCTGAGCTCCGCGAACGTCCGCGGCTGGGTCGGCACGAGCGCGGTGTTCGTGATGAGCGCCAGATTGCTGATCTGCACAGGCAGACCGAGCTGCTCGCCCTGCACAACGGACCCGACGAGAACGTTGGCCCGGAACTGGCTCTTGATGCGCTTCTTCAGCTTGATGGGAGCGAGCAGTCCGACGGGAGCCAGCTCGCCCGTCCAGGTGAGGTCTCCCCAGATGATGTCCGGTGCGTTCTTCGCGCCGATGCCGGCCAGTTCAGCACGAACGTCTGCCGGCTCCTTCTCCAGGACGGTGACAGGGGTGCCCTTGTAGCCGTCAGAGAGCATGTCCCGGATCGTCTGGGCATGTCCCGGATCGGACCAGATCACCACACCATCGGCGGCCTGGGCCGAAGGCACCACGGCACCCACGGCCACCAATGCCGAGACAGTCAAGGTCGCGAGGACCCGAGTCACGGGGCGCACAGCATCATCCCCTTACATCTAGCTGATGGATCTCCATGACGCTTTCGGACATTGTACGTTCGCGCCCCTGCCCTCACCGCGGAGTGACATGCGGCAATACGGATTCAAGGACCGGTCATGGTCTGGTCCGCTGCCAGCCCGAACTAGCGGGATTCGACCTCGATGCCGAGCCGCCTCGCCGAGCGGGCGCGCTGACGCGAGGCACGCATGCGGCGCAGGCGCTTGACCAGCAGGGGGTCGTAGGCGAGAGCCTCCGGAGCATCGATCAACCCGTTGAGGATCTGGTAGTACCGAGTGCCGCTCATGTCGAACAGATCGCGGATGGCCTGCTCCTTGGCTCCGGCGTACTTCCACCACTGGCGCTCGAACTCGAGGATCTGCCGGTCACGATCGCTCAGGCCGGTCGCCTCAGCGTCCACCGCATGCCCTACGTCCATTCCAGCTCCCTCGTGACTCGACCCAGCGACAGCCATCGTAAGGGGTGAATCCCATCGTTGTCATTCGCCTCCCCGGTTCCGTCACTTCTTCCGGGCCGACTGTTCGCCGGCCTCTGGTTGAGATCAGGGTGACCCGTCCTCGCGTTCCGCACGTCGACGATCAAGTTTCTCCCGAACTGCCCGTCGATGACGAGCCCGTCGACGATCCCGCTCCCGGATGAGCAGCCACGAGAAGGCGTAGCCGAGGCCGTTGGTCGCCCAGTGGAAGCCCATGGGTGCCAGCACGCTGCCCGACAGCAGTCGGAGGAAGGCGAAGAGCACTCCGGCGATCGACGTGGTCAGCACACTCAGCGCCACCGCGATGATGTTGCCTCGGCGACCCTGCCCCGCCACCGACCCGAGCGCGGGATTCTGCTCGTGGGTCCCAATGCTGGGCAGGATGTGCCAGAGCCCGAACACGATCGACGACAGGACGATTCCCCACACGAGGCCGAAGCGTCGGATGAGCATCGACAGCAGCACCGCCCGGAAGGCGATCTCCTCCAGCAGAACCGTGCCGAAGGGCACCTCCACGAGCGCCTGGAACACCATTCGACCACCGCTCAGGGTGCCCATTCGCTCGTCGTGAAAGGCGGTTCGGGTGCGCTTGAAGGCCGATCCGATGAGGTAGATCGCCGTGATCAGGCCGATGCTGGCCGCTGCCCAGATCAGGCCGGGGAGGAGATACGCCCAGCCCAGGCCCATGTCGGTCCAGGTGTTGCCGTCGAGCAGTCCGATCGCGAGCAGAAGGACGGAACCACCGAAGGCCCACAGCAGGTAATGGGTCTGGGGTGCCACGCGGTTGTTGACGACGTTCAGGACGATGAGCGTGGCGACAACGACGACGACGGGCCACCAGGCCAGCCCCGTCTCCTGCGCGGGATACACCAGATCTAACATCGCTCATCAGTCTAAGTGCGTTGCCATACTCATCCCGTGCCCGAAGACCGCAGCATCCTGTCTCGACCGGGGCCTGCACCCGACGCCCAGCAGAGCTACGGTCCGCACCCCGATCAGGTGATCGACTGGTACCTGCCAGCACGTCCGACCACGGTCCCTGTGGTCGTCTTCATCCACGGTGGATATTGGCGACCCGAGTACGACCGTGAGCATGCCCGCTCAGCGGCCGGGGGTCTGGCTGCGGCCGGTTTCGCCACCGCCCTGATCGAGTACCGTCGCGTCCCCGGCCAACCGGACACGATGGTCCGGGATGTGGCAGAGGCCATCCGAATGACGGCCGTCGGTCCAGAGGGCAGTGAGCCCCGTCCAGTGATCGTCGTCGGGCACTCCGCCGGGGGACACCTGGCCCTCGTATGCGCCGCCGACCCGGCTCTGCCGATCGCCGGATGCCTGGCCCTCGCCCCCCTTGCCTCCCTCGATCAGGCTGAGTCCCTGCATCTTGACGACAACGCCGTGCTGGACTTCCTCGGAGTTCCAGCGCAGCAGCGCAGAGACCTCGACCCATGCTCACTGCCCCGGCCGACGATTCCGGTTGTCGTGGTGCACGGAGCTGAGGACGCCGTGGTACCCATGGAACTGTCAGAGGCCTACTGCCGGCACCACGCAACAGAGCTCACACCTGTCCCTGCAACGGGGCACTTCGAGCTGATCGACCCCGACAGCCGTGCGTGGGCACTCGTCGTTGCCGAGGTGACGCGTGTGGGTGACGACATCAACGGCCCCTGACCGACCGACACTCAGTTCCCCTCCTTCACCCCCGTCACATCCGGAAGGGACCGGGTGGGATTGCTCGGGGTCGGCGGAGGTGGCGGAAGGAACTCCGTCGCCGTCGAGGCTCTGTCCGAGCAACCCCAGAGCGACGTGTTCCTGACGTCCTTCGACCCTGATGCAACGGGCATCGAATGTCGATGGCATTGCCGCCCACATGTGCGGTTTTCTCACGAAACCACGGATTCGGGGCCGACCCACCGTCATGGCCCAACTGGCAAGCAACGGGGCCCGCAACGGTATTGAATGAGGCAATGACCGACGTGACCGAGGATCGGGCGACAGCGCTCGATGCCGACCCTGATCCCGCCTTCCGTCCAGCGGATTTCCTCATCCCACCAGCCGTGGGCGGGGATTTCCCCCTGACGGCATATCTGGCCGGCAACTCCCTGGGCCTTCAGCCGCGTGCCACGCGGGCCGAGCTCATGGCCGACCTTGACGCTTGGGAGGAGTACGGGGTCCACGGCCATCTCGATGCGGATCGCCCCTGGTTCCCCTACCACGAGGACCTGCGCGAACCGGCCGCCCGACTCGTCGGGGCCCTGCCGCGGGAGGTCGTGATCATGAACTCACTGACGGTGAACCTGCACCTGCTCCTCGCATCGTTCTACCGCCCCACAGCGATCCGCCACCGCATCGTGATCGAGGACCGATGCTTCTCCTCCGACTCCTACGCCGTGCGCTCGCATGTCGCGTTCCGCGGATACGACCCCGACACGGCGGTGCTGCGACTGAAGCCCCGCCCGGGTGAGGACGTGCTGCGAACCGAGGACATCCTGCAGACCCTGGACGACCACGCGCATTCGATCGCCACCGTCATGGTCGGCGGGGTCAACTACCTCTCCGGTGAGGTGATGGACATGCCGGCCATCACGGCCGCGGGCCACGAGATCGGTGCAACGGTCGGCTGGGACCTCGCGCATGCTGCGGGCAACATTCCGCTGCGCCTTCACGACTGGGACGTCGACTTCGCCGCCTGGTGCACCTACAAGTACCTCAATGCAGGTCCAGGCGCCGTCGCCGGAGCGTTCGTCCATGAACGCCATCTGGACGATCCGTCGCTCCCACGTCTCGAGGGCTGGTGGAGCACCGACCCGATGAGTCGATTCGAGATGCATCCGGAGTCCCAACCCCAGCCGCGAGCGGATGCGTGGTCGCTCTCCAATCCCCCGATCCTGGCGATGGGCCCAGTGCGGACGTCGCTGGACATCTTCGACGAGGTGGGGATGGATGCCCTTCGCGCTCGCAGTCTGCGTCTGACCGCATATCTCCGCAAACTCCTCGAATCGATGGCCCAGCGAGCGGGCATCACCATCGTCACTCCTGCCGACGACCAGCGTCACGGTGCGCAGCTCTCCGTGCGCGTCCCCGTCGATGCCGAGGACCTCACCCAGCGGCTGAGCGACAACTGGGGTGTCGTGGCCGACGACCGACGACCCGACATCGTCCGCCTTGCTCCGGCACCCTTGTACTGCACGTTCCATGACTGCTGGCGGGCTGCTGACGCACTGAGCCAGGAACTGACCGGAGAGGGAATCTGATGAAGACGCCAGACCAGACGACCGTGGCCGTGGTGGGAGGAGGCCTCGTTGGCTCGCTGCTCGCGTGCTATCTCGGTCGGCGCGGGTACCACGTGGACGTCTACGAGCGCCGACCCGACCCGCGCACCGCCGAGGTGGAGCGCGGGCGGTCGATCAACCTCGCCCTCTCTGAACGCGGGCTCGACGCGCTGCGTCGCATCGATCTGGTCGACACCGTGATGGCACCGGCGCTGCCCATGCATGGGCGGATGATGCACGACGTCTCGGGTCGACTGACGTACCAGTCCTATTCGGCCAACGGCGACCGAGCTATCAACTCGATCAGTCGCGGGGCGTTGAATGCCACGCTCCTGGATGCGGCCGAGGCGACACCGGGCGTGACCCTTCACTTCGGTGTGCGCACCACCGCCTACGGACTCGGCGCCAACAGCCTCGCGTTGGCAAGAGGAGACTCGATCGAGGTGGTCGAGCCCGATGTGGTGATCGCATCAGATGGCTTCGGCAGTGCCGTCCGCCAGTCGCTGGAGGTCTCGGGTCGAGTGAGCACCGTGACCGAGAGCGAGGATCACGGATACAAGGAACTCACCATCCCCGCCGTGGACGGGGAGTTCGCCATGGATCCCGACGCCCTGCACATCTGGCCACGCGGGTCGTCGATGATGATCGCCCTTCCCAACCCGGACAAGTCCTTCACCTGCACGCTGTTCTGGCCACGTGCCGAGCTCGAGGCGCTGACGACGCCGGAGGAGATCCTCACCCACTTCGCCACGGAGTACCCCGATGCGGTGCCGCTCATGCCGACCCTCGTCGACGACTTCCAGCACAACCCGAACGGACTCCTGGCCACTCTCCACGTGGATCCGTGGCAGGCCGAGGGCAAGGTCGCGCTGATCGGTGACGCTTCACACGCGATCCTGCCGTTCTTCGGTCAGGGGGCCAACGCCGGGTTCGAGGACGTCGTCGAACTCGACCGCTGTCTCACCGAGACGGGCGACGACTGGGGAGTGGCTCTGCCGATCTACCAGCAGCGACGCCAGGAGAACGCGGAGGCGATTGCGCGCCTGGCGCAGGAGAACTTCATCGAGATGCGCGACAAGGTGGCCTCACCCACCTTCCGTGCCTCCAAGAAGGTGGAGCATGCGCTCGAGCGACTGCTGCCCGGCAAGTACCTCTCCCGCTACGAGATGGTCTCGTTCACGACCATCCCCTATGCAGACGTCATCGAGCGGGACAAGAGGCAGCGCAGCACCGCTCTCGCGACAGCTGCCGGAGTCGGGGCAGTAGCCGTGGGCGCCGCACTCGGACTCCTTGCACGCGCGGCAAGAAAGGGATCCTGATGGCAACGCAGAGTCACCTGTTGAGCGAGAAGGCGAAGCCTCGGGGACGGTTTCCGCACGCGAAGCGCGCGGGAGACTTCGTCTACGTCTCGGGCACGTCCAGTCGGCGCCCCGACAACTCCTTCGTCGGGGTTGACATCATCAACGGCGCCAAGGTGCTCGACGTGCGGCAGCAGACGGCGGCCGTCATCGAGAACATCCGCGACATCCTGCGGGCGGCTGGAGCTGACCTGGACGACCTCGTACAGGTCACGTCCTTCCTCGTAGACATGGCCGATTTCGAGGCGTACAACGAGACCTACGCGGAGTTCTTCACCGAGTCCGGCCCGACTCGAACGACGGTGGCCGTTCGCGAGCTTCCGCACCCGGACCTGCTGATCGAGATCCAGGCCGTCGCCTACAAGCCGGAGAGCTGACATGACCGACACCACGAACGACCTCACTGCGACCCTTGACTTCCAGGCGTGGCTTGCCGAGCACGGGCCGAACCTGAAGCCGCCGGTGGGCAACAAGGAGATCTTTCCCGGCCAGGAGGACTTCATCGTGATGGTGGTGGGTGGGCCGAACCAGCGCACCGACTTCCACATCGATCCCTACGAGGAGGTCTTCTATCAACTCACCGGCACGATGCATGTGAACCTGCAGACACCCGAGGGCATGCAGACCGTCACCATCGGACCAGGTGAAATGTGGGTGCTCCCTCGCCATGTGCCGCATTCCCCACAGCGTCCGGAGACCGGGTCTATCGGTCTCGTCTTCGAGCGCCCCAGAGCGATCGGCGAACTCGAGCACTTCCAGTGGTACTGCCCGGAGTGCAACGCCCTGATTCATGATGTCGAGCTTCAGGTGACCGACATCGTCAAGGATCTGCCACCGGTGTTCGATGCCTTCTACTCCGATGAGAATGCTCGGACATGTCAGCAGTGCGGGCATATGCATCCCGGCAAGGGGTAGGCGAGCACACGCATGGCTCCCGTCATTGACGTGCACACGCACGTCGTTCCTCCCGGTTGGCCCGATCTCGGATCGCCCGACGATCCGTGGCTGCGCATGGACTCCGCGTCCGCCGCGACCATCATGCGGGGCGACCGCGAGTTTCGTCGCATCACGGATGCGTGCTGGAACGCAGAAACCCGGCTCGCCGACATGGACGCGGATGGCGTGGACGTGCAGGTCGTCCTTCCTACGCCGGTGTTCTTCGGCTACGACCGGCACCCCTCAGATGCAGCGCGCGTTGCCGGGATCTTCAACGACCTCGCGCTCGAGGTCACCGCGCAGGCGCCCGACCGGCTCATCCCCTTCTGCCAGGTGCCGTTGCAGGATGCGGATGCTGCCATCACCGAGCTCGATCGCTGCATGGCCAATGGTCATCGTGGCGTGGAGATCGGCAACCATGCGGGCGACCGTGATCTGGACAGCGGTGGTGTCATCACCTTCCTGCAGCACTGCGCCGACCGTGGCGTTCCCGTGTTCGTCCATCCCTGGGACATGACGCCCTCTCAGCGCACCGATCCGTGGATGCTGGAGTGGCTGGTCGGCATGCCCGCCGAGAGCCAGTTGAGCCTGCTGCGCCTCTGCCTCAGCGGAGCCTTCGACCGCCTCCCCGAGACCCTTCGCATCGGCTTCGCCCACGGCGGCGGTTCGTTCGCCTACTGGACGGGACGTGCCGACAACGCCTGGCACCAGCGGCGGGACCTCGTTGGGGCAGACAGCGAGCACCCGCCGAGTCACTACGCCGAGCGCGTCTACGTCGACTCCGTCGTCTTCACCGAGGTGGCACTGAGGGTGCTTCTCGACGTGCATGGACCGTCGAGGGTCGTGCTCGGCAGTGACTACCCGTACCCGTTGGGCGAGCGCCCCGCCGGTCACGTGATCCGGTCGAGCGACCTCAGTGACGACACGCGCGCGCAGCTGCTGGGTTCGAACGCTCGAGTCTTCCTGGGGGACGGTCGCACAGCACCAAGCTGAATGGCACGCAGGTTCAGCGGCTCAGAGGGAAGCGGGGGCACTCCGGACGCACGGGCGCTCAACGGATGCGCGGGCCTAGCTAGTCGGCCTCGAGCCCACGGTCTCGCAAGCCCTCCCGCACGGCGAAAACGGTCTCCGGCCTCAGCATCCCCTCGCCCCACACCTCATCGGCGATCCTCAGCACCTCAGCCGAGCTCGTGATCCCCTCCCGGCGGCAAAGGAGCTCGAGATCGTCCAGATCCCTGGCGTCTCGAGCAGCCCTGGCCTTCATCGCCATCATGTGGCGAGTCGAGGCCACGCTCACTGTCAGCCCGGGCACCACCAGTGCCTCACTCGCTCCAGCGTCCAGCACCCTGGGCAGCATCGGACGCACCCGATCATTGATCCACTCGTCCGGAAGGTCGAACTCGACAGCCATCTGCGCCACGACCTCGTCAAGGTCGTGCGTCTCCTCCCAGATGGCATGGGTGTCACGCGTGAGTCGCTCACGGTCGTAGGCGAGGACCATGGCGGTCCCCCCGACCACGTAGATCTCCGCTGCCTGGCCGCGGCCGTCCAGTCGCCGCCCCAGTTCCGTGAGCAGTTCGACGACGGCTCGGCGATCGAGCAGCCCGCTCATACCGACACCAGATTCGCCTGATCCAGCATCACTCCGCGGCCCTTGAAATACGCAGGCGTCCTCTGGAAGACATAGGCACGCAGGGAACTTCCCTCGGGCAGCCCAACCCAGAAGAAAGTGGGGCAAAAGCGAGTGTCCGCCCTGGTCCAGGAAGGGGCGGAGTCCAGATCAGCCAGGCGGCACATATGCACCGCGAGCCCAGCGAGCGCTGCATCCCAGCGGATCCTCCCGGTCGAGCGCGGCTCGCGGAGGAACGCATGCCTGGCTTCGTCCGTTCGCAACGCCGAGAACTCCCCCACGGACTGAGCCATCAGCCGAACAAGATCGGCATCAGGCCAGCCAGCCTCGAGCGCTTGCGCCATCTGCACCGCGCACCCGTCCAGGTCATTCACGGATCCATGGTGGCACGAATCTCGACCAGGCCCCTAGGTCGTCCGGAGTTGGAACTCCATGCCCACCCACTCCTGCCCAACCGCGGTGCCCAGCGTGTATCCATACCGGCCCGTCTGGTTGATCTCGAAGGTGAGCGAGAACGTGCCATCCGTCGCCACCTGGGTCTGGACACCTGCCACCTGCTCGAAGCTGCCCGAGCCGTACTTGTCCGTCGGCACGAATCGACTCAGCTGGAGCACGGTGCCCGGCGCAACCTCAGAAGGAGCCGTTCCCTGAATGGTCACGGGTGCGCCCGCGGGCACGCGATTGGCACTGATCGTCGCCGTGCCTCCCCAGGCCGCCGTGTTGACGCGGCGCGTGAAGCCGGCCTTCTCCAACTGGCTCGCGTTGAGCTTGACGGCGGTCGACTGGCCTGATGAGGGAGCGGCCTTGCCCGTGCCCGTCGTGGTGAACTGGTACTGGAAGCCCACGAACTCCGGTGATGAGCTGGAGGTCAGATATCCCACGCGGTAGCCATAGGTTCCCGGCATTCCGAGCTGGAAGTGCATGCTGAAGGTGCCGTTCTTCTGCACGGTGGTGGTGATGTTCAAGTCCTTGAAGGAGCCGTCACCGTTGGTGTCGGTCGGCACGTAGCGCTGCATGGTCAGCACCTGCCCGATCGGCGCGAACGACGGCGCCTTGCCCGTCAGGAGAACGTCCTCCCACTGCGGGGCAGTGTCGGTGGAGAGCAAGGCCGTGCCATCCCATCCGGTCGTGTTCGGCTTCTTGGGAAATCCCTGCTTAGTCAGCTGCTGAGATGTCAGCGTCACGCCTGGGTCCGCAGATGCCGAGGGAGAGCCGGCGATGATCAGGCCCACCGACACGGTCGTAGCCACGACACTCGAAAGAACTCGCTTGACGTTCACCGCACAGGACTCCTCACTGCCCGCACTCGCGAGCGCCCCAAGTGTGCCTTTCACCGCATAAGATGGGCTACCCGACGCGCCAAGAACACGTACCCGATGCCGACGAGTACCGCCAATGCTCCGAGGGCGGCGAAGAAGGGGCCGAATCCGAATCCCGAGAAGAGTCGGACAACCTGCCCGCCCACCGAGTCGCCGACGGATACGGCCAAGAACCACAGCGCCATCACCTGACTGCCCAGCCCCACGGGGGCCAGCGTTGTGGACGCCGCCAGGCCCGTCGGCGACAGCAGCAGTTCCGCCCACGTCTGCAGCAGGTAGGCCCCGATCAGCCACCAGATCGCACTGGACTCTCCTTGATCCGCGGCCATGCCCGGAATCACCAGCAACCAGAACGACAGCCCGACTCCGATGATGGCGATCGCGAACTTCATGGGTGTACTGGGTGCACGGTTCGCGAGTTTGGTCCACAGCCAGGCGAAGATCGGCGCGAACACGATGATGAAGATCGGGTTCACCGATTGCAGCCATGGGGCCGGCATGACCCAGCCGCCGAAGTCTCGCTCGGTCCAGTCGCTGGCCAAGATCGTCAGCGTGGATCCGGCCTGGTCGAAGATCATCCAGAACAGTGCCGCCCCGATGAAGAGGGCCAGGAAGGCCTTGAGGCGGGGCCGATCCTGCGGGCCCCCGAGCGGTGAGCGAAAGAGCACGATGAAGTAGCCGACCGCGATGATCAGAATGGCCCAGGTCAGCAGGAGGGCCACATCATCAACCCCGTATCCCGACCAGATTCCCTGCACTCCATAGGCCAGGAGGAACACGCCGAATCCCAGACCCGCGCGAATCCCCACCTTGCGCAGAACCGCGCCATCCGCGCGGTTCGGAACGCTCACACCGGCCGTGCCCAGGGTCGGCCAGCCCCCGATGTAGACGACGACGGCAATCGTCATGCCGATGCCCGCGGCGAGGAACCCCCACTCCCACCCGTACTGAAGGGCAAGCCAACCTGTGAGCAGAGGCGCGAGGAAGGCACCGAGGTTGATGCCCATGTAGAAGATGGAGAAGGCGGAGTCCTTCCTCGACTCCGCCTCGCCTCGGTAGAGATCGCCCACCATCGACGAGACGTTCGGCTTGAGCAGCCCCGTGCCTCCGGCGATGAGCAGCAGCCCTAGCCAGAAGGTGCCCTCCCATGGAGCTGCCATCGCATAGTGCCCCAGGGCAATGACGATGCCCCCAGCGAGCACCGACCGACGAGCGCCGATCAGGCGGTCCGCGATCCATCCCCCCGCCAGAGGCGTGAGATAAACCAAGGCGTTGTAGGAACCGTAGATCGCTGCCGCATCGCCGGCCGAGAAGCCCAGACCTGACTCGGCCGGATTCATCGGGTCAATTGCTGCCACCAGGTACAGGACGAGGATGGCCCGCATGCCGTAGAAGGAGAAGCGCTCCCACAGTTCCGTGGCCGCGAGAGTGGCCAGGCCCCACGGATGTCCGAAGAATGTCACGCGGTCTGGTGCCTGCTGATCAGGGTGAAGGTTCCCTCGGAGATGGGAGTGGACCACGAAGACATCGCGCCATCGTGCCATGTGCCCCACCCACGCTGCAGGCGATCAGCACCCGTCACATCCGTTGGCTGCACATCGGTATCGTTGACCCCCGCGCCCCTGTAGCTCAGTGGTAGAGCAACCGCCTTGTAAGCGGTAGGTCGTCAGTTCAAACCTGACCGGGGGCTCTCTCCTCAAGGTGTGTCGCGCGGCCTCCACGTGTGGCGCGTCAGCGCTCTCCTCGTGGCGCCCAGCGGAAGACCAGAAGTGCCAGCACAAGTCCGCCAATGGTCCACGCGGTCAGCACGAGTGCGCTGAGTCCCAGCTGCCACTCCCCCGCCACCTCGATCACCTCGGCTCCGTCGGGAAGGAACACGTATCGCATCGTCTGCGTGAGCCATTTCAAGGGGAAGATCGACGCGAAGTTCTGCATCCACGTCGGCAAGTCGTTGAAGACGAAGAACACGCCCGAGGTGAACTGCAGCACCAGGACAATCGGGGCCACGATGGCGGACGCGCCCTTGCCCTGGCGTGGAACAACGGAGAAGGCGATTCCGAGCAGCGTGCACGAGAGCAGGCCGAGAACGCTGACCCACGCAAACGTGAACCACCTGTCGGCCGTGCTCGGCAAGTTGATGCCGAAGAACAGCACACCGACGATCAGCAGGATGATCACCTGCGCGACGTAGGCCACGAAGACCATGCCCGCCTTGCCGATGAAATAGGCCGCCTTCGGCATCGGAAGACCCGCCAGCCTCTTCAGCGTGGAGTCATCGCGCTCCATGGGGATGGCAATGGCGAGGTTCTGGAACGACGTGTAGAGGATTCCGGAGGCGATCATGCCTGCGAGGAAGTACTGCGCAAACGTGATGTCACCGAAACCTATCTCCTGATTGGCGAAGACCGATCCGAAGATCACCAGCAGGATCATCGGAAGCATGAAGTTGAACAGCGCGCTCTCCCGGTCGCGGAAGAACTGGCGCAGCTCGAGCACGATGCGCCTGCGGCCCAGGGTGATCGCCCGACTCATCGCTCCTCCTCCATCTTCAGCAGGGAGAGGTAGATCTCCTCGAGGGTCGGTCGGTGCACCTGAAGGGCGGGAATCTCCCCATCGAACCTCTCGGCCAAGGCTCTGACGAACGCCGTGGGTTCGCTCGTCGCCTCGGTGAGGTCGATGTCACCCTCTCGCCAGCTGACGATGGCCTGGGCATCGGCGCGATTGCCGATCCGACCCGGTGCATCGCACGCAACGATCCGGCCCCGGGCGATGACAGCCACCCGATCAGCCAGCCGTTCGGCCTCCTCGAGGTAGTGGGTCGTGAGGAGGATCGTGGTGCCCTCTGCCTTGAGCTGCTCGATCAGCGTCCAGAAGTCACGGCGCGCTGCCGGATCGAAACCGGTAGTCGGCTCGTCTAGGAAGAGAACCTCGGGACGACCGAGGATTCCGAGCGCCACGTCGAGTCGGCGTCGTTGACCCCCCGAGAGCTTGCCGTTGCGTGCCTTCGCCTTCTCCGTGAGACCCACGGCTGCGATGACCTCGTCCGGATCCCGAGAGTCGGGAAAGTAGTCGGCGAAGTGAGACACCGTCTCACGAACGGTCAGGTCGCCGAGGTCGCGATCCGCCTGCAGAACAATGCCCAGACGCGCCTTCCACGTGAGGTCGCCTTTGGCTGGATCGACCCCGAGGACGCGTGCGCTGCCGCTGTCCGCCTTTCGGTAGCCCTCCAGGATCTCGGTCGTCGTCGTCTTGCCGGCACCATTCGGCCCCAGCAGAGCCAGGCATTCACCATGCTCAACAGTGAAGGAGACATCGTCCACGGCAACGACATCGCCATAGGCCTTATGCAGGGCGTCGACCTCGATTGCAGGGCTCATGGCTCAAGTGTGACTCACCCACGCCCGTATTCGGAGGTCACGCTCACAGCTCACTCCATCCCGCGCGCCACCAACGCTTCCCCCACCGCATCTGCATGCCGCAACGACTTGACGATCAGGGGCGCGGCGTATGCCCGCGGGCTGGGGCCAAGCCCGCGAGCGCGCTGGGCATCTCGAACCTCCGCAGAGAGGCCGACGGCAATCGGTACCGCACGGATGCCCAACGCGATGAGCAGGCCGACACGCTCGGGCTTCACTCCGAGGAAGCGCAATGGCCGAAGAGCCACGACGATGACGTCGACAAGCGCGCTCGTGCGTGTCGTGAGCGTGACCAGGCTGGCTGCCAAAACGAGCAGCACGATGACGCCCACGACGTCGACGGCTGCCTCCCACCCGCGCGCCCACCATTGGAACACGGCGATGAACAGCAGGATCCAGCGCAGCGGCTTCACCTGCCGCCAGGCCAACAGCGGCGTGAAACCCGCCAGCCCGAACAGACCGAGCATCACAATGAGACCGATGACGATGGCCACGACCCCTTCGAGTAAAATCGAGGCGACACCCAACGCGACAAGGGCCCCGAGCTTCACCCCCGCGGGCAGCCGGTGCACGGGGGACGACCCTGGGACGAAGAGTCCGAGATCGTTCATCCCATCAACCGCCGGTAGTGCTCAATGGCCGCCGCCGGTGTGTCGTCGCAGACCAGGCGGGCTTCGTCAAACACCAGCACCCGATCGAAGGAATCCAGCAGTTCAAGGTGATGAGTGACCAGCACCACCTGTGTGTCGAGGCCGCTGACGTACTCACCGATCATTCGGCTGTTGCGCATGTCCAGCAGGGTCGTCGGCTCATCCATCACAACAAGGTTGGGCTCGCTCACCAGTACTGCGGCAAGGGCCAGCAGTTGCTTCTGCCCACCGGAGAGCAGATGGGACGGGCGATCGGCCAGATCGGCCAGTCCGAACTGCCCCAGCACCTGCGCAACTCGCTCGGCCACCTGCTCCTTGCTCAGATCGCTCGATCGGAGACTGAAGGCGACATCCTCAACGACCGTCGGCATGACGATCTGGGCGTCAGGGTCGGTGAAGCAGAAGCCGACGCGGCGCCGAATCTCCCGGCCATGTCGCGCCGTCGAGAGTTCGTCCACGGTGACGTCGCCCTGAGTGGGGATGATGAGCCCATTGAGCAGACGTGCGAACGTGCTCTTGCCCGAGCCGTTGGCACCGACGACGCCGACCCGCGACTCGGAAAATCGCACGTTCACATCCGCCAGCACCGTGCGTCGCGCAGACGCCTCGCCGAACTGGTGGCTCACACCCGTGAGCTCAACTACTGGCATCGCTCGACCACCACTGCCGCGCCTTGACCGCCACCACCGGCGATCGCGGCGATTCCGTAGTGCCCCCGCTCCTGCCGAACCAGTTGCGAGAACAGCCGGACCATGAGCACGGCCCCCGATGCCCCCCACGGATGCCCGAGTGCGAGGGCACCACCCTGTGCGCAGATCCGCCGTTCGTCGATGGGGAGTTCGTCGGCGGCGGCGAGCATCTGGCAGGCGAAGGCCTCGTTGAACTCGATGACGTCCATGTTCGCCCAGTCCAGTCCTGCTTTTCGCAGGGCCGCATGAGTTGCGGGAACCACGCCCAGCCCGGGCAACTGCGGATCCACACCGCACGTGGCCCAGCCCAGCAGCCGCAGGCCTGGCCCACCCCGCCGCGCGTGCTCATCACCATCAACCATCGCCACCGCCGCCGCACCGTCGTTGACGCCGCAGGAGTTGCCGGCTGTCACCGTGCCGTCCGCACTGAAGGCGGAGGGGAAGCGCGCCAGCCGCTCCACCGACAGGCCCGCGCGTGGACGCTCATCTTGCTCCAGGCCCGGCAGGGCGACAATCTCGTCGACGAACAGGCCCTCGGCCTTGCTTTGAGCTGCTCTCGCATGTGAGCGAGCGGCATAGGCGTCCTGGCGGGCGCGATCGATCCCGCGATCGCGCGCCAGCCGGTCTGCGGCGACGCCCATGTCTGGGTCGGGCCAGCCTGAAGGCGTGAAGGGGGCGCGCTCATAGGCCTGTCCGGCAGCGCCATCGGACGCACGCCAGTGGCGCACCGGAGCAGTCGATGCGGACTCCACCCCCCCGGCGATCACCCACCCGCCACGCGCGCTGACGAGGTCGACGGCCATGGCCACCGCGGCCAGTCCACTCGAGCACTGCTGGTCCACGGTTGCGGCTGAGACCGATTCGGGAAGGCCCGCGGCAAGACCCACGACGCGAGCCACATTGCCGCCAGGACCCATGCAGTTGCCGAGGATCAGGTGATCGACGGGTTCGTCCGCCGTCGCCATCGCAGCAGACGCGACGACGGGGGCGCCCACCGCCTCGACCGTGAGGTCCCTCATGCGTCCGCCTGACGTGCCGATTGGCGAGCGCACCGCGGCGACGACGACAGGCCGCGGATTGGAAGTCACGTGGTCATCGTGCCACCCGGGCCGCTGGCGTCACCGCCAGCACCTCGCGCAGCAGTTCAGAGTCCGGCTTTCCCGACGCAGTCGTGGGCAGACTGTTCAGGACGTACCAGCGATGGGGGCGCTGGGCGGGGCTCAACCGGTGACGAGCCACGTCAGGCAGCACCTCCAGATCCGCCGGATCGGTGAGCGCTACCGCCACCACCGACCCGAGACGGGCGTCCGGCAGGCCCACCACGCGCAGGGGTCCCGCAGCACAGGAGCGCAGAACCGACTCCACGTCTGCAACGAGAACGGTGACGCCAGCCGTCGTCACGGCATCATCGCCGCGTCCCCGGACACGCAGTTCGCCATCGTGGAATTCTCCTCGATCGCCCACGGTGGCGAATCCGTCAGTGCTCCACCGCAGCGATCCAGTCTCATCGTCGGCCGCGTAGCCGGTGCACAGGTAGGGCGAGCGCGCCCAGATCTCCTCATTGTCGATGCGGATCTCGACTCCGGGAAATGCCCCGTACGTCAGGCCATCCGATGCCCAGCCGACGAACGAGAGCTCCGCCGCCCCGTAGTACGCATGGACGCGGAGACCGTCCGCCGTCGCTCGTTCCACCTCACCGGCGGCAAGCGCATCTCCGGCGACGATCACCGTGGCACCGCGCCGGAGCACTCTTGAACGCCGGGCGCGAGTCAAGGCCAGCGGCGTGAGGTGGGCATGCGTCGCGTCGGATGGATCCTCCACGACCTCGGCCCCAGCCGCGTGCGCGTGCACGCGTGCAAAGAGGTTCATGGTCGACGCCATGGGCCCGGGCACCCACACGCGGGAAGCCTGATCGACAGCGGCCAAAGCACTCACTGCGGCAAACGAACTCGACCAGGAACCCGCGGACCGAATCACGCGTCGAGGCTGTTGCGTGGTGCCGGACGTCCGCAAGGCCAGCGAACGACCCTCGTGCTCGGCCGTGATGAACCCGCGGACCGGGTCGTCCCAGTCCAGCAGGTCGACAGGCTCAGGCGACCGGGACATCCGCGTCGGCCTGCTTTCGCATCCGTTGCCGAAGGAGCCCCGGATAGGACGCGTGCACGGGCTTGGCGATCAAGGCGGCAAGCACGGCCTTGGCGAGGTCGCCGGGGATGAACGGCAGGAGTGCGACGGTGGCAGCACCGACGGACAGGCCACCCACCAGCATCATTCCGCCAAGGCCGAAGACGTACATCACGACGATCCCGCCGAGGACGTTGAAGGCCACACCCCAGCCGATGCTGTACGGAAGGCCGCGTCGTTCCGTGAGCCAACCGATGACGAAGGCCGCAATCGGCCAGCCAATGAGGAACCCCACGCTCGGCGTGGCGAAGACACCGAGTCCGCCTCGGCCGCCAGCCAGCAGGGGCAGCCCGATCGCGACCAGCGCGAGGAAGAGGACGACGGAGGCCGCGCCCTTGCGGGCTCCGAGGATCGAGCCGGCGAGCATGACACCGAGGCTCTGAAGTGTGACGGGCACCGGCATAGCAGGCAGTTGCAGCGCTGGCACGAGGCCGAGCGCCGCGATCACGCCGGCGAAGATCGCGACCTGCGCCATCCAGCGAGCGCTCTCCCCGGGGGCAGTCGTTCGGCCATTCGCCGGGGTGTCAGCACGCATGCGGCGGACACTACCCGCCCCGTCACACGACCCGTCAGGGCCACCACCAAGAGCCGGCCACAGCACAGGCACCCCGGCTCAGGAGGTGTCTCGCACCCGTCCGGTCGATGATCGAACGATGAGCTCGGGTCGGAACACGAACTCATCCCGGGGTGCGGGAGTGCCGTTGATGCCGTCCATCAACGCCTGCACCGCTGCAGTGGCCATCGGCGTGACCGCCTGCCGGACCGTCGTGAGCGGTGGATCGGTGAAGGCGATGAGTCGCGAGTCGTCGTAGCCGACGACCGACACGTCCTCGGGCACTCGCAGGCCGCGCTGGCGAGCCGTGCGGATCGCGCCGAGGGCCATCAGGTCAGAGCCGCAGACGATGGCCGTCACGCCAAGCCCCAAGAGGTGGTGGGCCGCCGCCTGCCCGCCCTCGACGGTGAAAAGTGAATGGGAGACGAGCTCCGAGGCCTCCTCCTCGCCCATTCCGGTCTGCCGCGCCATCGCGGAGATGAAAGCCGCCCGCTTGCGCACGACGGGAACGAAGCGTGCGGGGCCAACCGCGAGGCCGATGCGTCGATGACCCATCGACGTCAGGTGGGTCACTGCGAGATCCATGGCCGCGGAGTCGTCATCCGAGACGAAGGGTGCATCGATGCCTTCGGCATAGCCATTGACGAACACCACGGGCAGTCCGCGATCCACGAGAGCTCGATAGGGCGCGTGATCGGCGGTCGCATCGGCATGCATCCCCGAGACGAAGATGATGCCGGAGACTCCACGGTCCAGAAGCAGTTCGACGTACTCGTCCTCCGAGACTCCCCCGGGAGTCTGCGTGCACAGCACCGGCGTGTAGCCGTATTGCGCCAGCAGCGTCTCCATGACCTGCGCGAACGCTGGGAAGATCGGGTTCTCCAACTCCGGAACGATCAGCCCGACGAGACCTGATTGACCGCGGAGGCGGATCGGGCGTTCATACCCGAGTACGTCCAGCGCCGTGAGGACCGCTTGGCGAGTGGTCAGCGAGACACCGGGCCGATCGTTGAGCACTCGAGACACCGTCGCCTCGCTCACCCCGGCCTGCTCGGCGATGTCGGACAGCCGGGCCCGTGGGTTCTCGCTCACGTCAGCAGCCTACGGCTCCCTCCCGCGTCGAATCCATGCCAGTCTTGACCGGTGCGCATGACGGGGACCTACGAGGAGCAGCGACTCACGCACCTGCCGTGGGACGTGCCGCTGGAGGACTGGCCCGAGGATCTCGTCGTCGCCCTTCCCCGAGGCATCTCTCGGCACATCGTCAGGTTCGTCCGCATCGACGGGGTCGTCTATGCCATCAAGGAGGTGGAGGAGCACTTCGCCACGCGCGAGTACGAGCTCCTCTTCGACCTCGTGCGACGCGATCTGCCCTGCGTCGAGCCGATCGGGGTCGTCCTCGATCGCATCGACCCGTCCGGAGAGCCGCTGCCGGGCGCACTCATCACGCGGCACCTGGAGTTCTCCCTGCCCTACCGTGCGCTGTTCTCGTCCAGCCTGCGGCTCGATACGGCCAGCCGACTGCTCGATGCCCTGGCTCTGCTGCTCGTGCAGGTCCACCTGGCTGGCTTCTCCTGGAACGACTGCTCCCTCTCCAACACCCTGTTCAGGCGAGATGCCGGCGCGTTCGCCGCATATCTCGTCGACGCCGAGACGGGCGAGCTGCATCGCACACTCACCGATGGTCAGCGCACCTACGACCTCGAGACGGCAGCCACGAACGTGGCCGGCGAGCTCATGGACCTGCAGGCCGGCGGGCGCCTCCACGAGGGCATCGATCCGATCGTCACCGGCGTCAGCCTGCGCACGCGCTACGACGCCCTCTGGCAGGAGATCACTGCACCCGTCATCACCTCGCGCCAGGACCAGTACGCCGTCGAGTCCCGCGTCCGACGCCTGAACGACCTGGGCTTCGACGTGGCTGAACTGCAGGTGAGCACCGAGCCCGACGGGGAGCACATAGTCATCGCTCCGAAGGTCGTCGATGCCGGGCACCACTCCCGCCGTCTCATCCGACTGACGGGACTTGACGTCGAGGAGAATCAGGCACGCCGCCTGCTCAACGACCTCGACACCTTCCGGCTCGAGATCGGCCTTCGGTCCGAGGACGAGGAGATCGCCGCTCATCGATGGGTCACCGAACGGTTCGAGCGAGTGATGCGCGAGGTCAGCCCGGAGTTGCGGGGCAAGCTCGAGCCCGCCGAGTTCTTCCACGAGGTCCTCGAGCATCGCTGGTTCATGTCCGAGCGCGCTGGAGCAAGCGTCCCCTTCGACGAGGCCGACCGCGACTACGTGGCCACCATCTTGCGCGCGAAGCCGGAGGAGAAGGCCGTGCTCGGCTCACGCGATGGCAGCCCGAGCGACGACACCGCTAGTCTGCGGATCGTCCTGCCGACGCCCTCCGAATCCTGAGACAGGGAGCACCGTGGAATCCGACATCCGCTCGCTGCTCGTGATCATGGCGATTGCGGCGGTCGTTCCCCTCATCGTCGGCATCCTGCGCCTGAAGGTCGCTGAGGTGGTGCTGCTCCTGGGATTCGGCATCGTGCTGGGACCTCAGGTGGCAGGCTGGATCAGCGTCGACTCGTCGATCGACCTGCTGTCCGAGCTCGGCCTGGGAATGCTCTTCTTCCTCGCCGGTCTCGAGCTGGAACAGCGCGCCATTCGCGGCCAGAGCGGAAAGCTCGCCGCGATCGGCTGGTTCGTGTCCCTCGCCATCGCACTCATCGCTGCCTTCATCATCGTGAAGACCGAGGAAGGGCATGGGGTCGTCGGTCTCGCCATCGCCATGACGTCCACCGCGCTGGGAACGCTCCTGCCGATGGTGCGAGATCGAGGTGAGCTCAACTCGAAATTCGGCACGTTCTTCATGGGTGCAGGAGCCTGGGGCGAGTTCGGGCCGATCATCGCCATCTCCGTCCTCCTCGGAACGAAGTCTTCCTTCGCCGCAATGCTCAGCCTCGTCGTCTTCGCCGTCGTCGCGATGATCCTGGCCGTCCTGCCGAGTCGCCTGGCAGGAGATCGCATTCGCGAGGTCCTCGAACGCGGCCACGCCACAAGTTCGCAGACGGCACTCCGAGTGACGATCCTGCTCCTGGTGCTCCTCCTCGGCCTGGCCGGATCCTTCGGGCTCGACGTCGTTCTCGGTGCCTTCATCGCCGGAGTGATCGTGCGGCGGTTCTCACCACCGGCGGAGGAATCACGGCTGCAGGTGCGCATCGAGGCGATCGGCTTCGGCTTCCTGATCCCCCTGTTCTTCGTGGTCTCCGGTGCCAACATGGACGTGAACTCGATCATCGCGGACCCCGTGCCGATGCTCGTGTTCTTCGTGCTGCTCCTGATCGTGCGCGGTGTGCCCCAGTGGTTCATCTATCGCAAGGCCATCCCCGACGTGCGCGAACGCACGCGCTTCGCCCTCTACGCCGCCACTGCCCTGCCGATCATCGTCGCCGTCACCACCATTCAGGTGCAGAACGGCATCATGACGACCAGTGGAGCGGCCTCCGTCGTCGGCGCAGGGGCCCTCACGGTGCTGGTGTTCCCCCTCGTGGGCAACGCCCTTACTGCCCGGCGTTCGCCGAGTGTCGATCAGGAGCGGGCGGAGAACACCGCCTGAAGCACGATCCCCGCAGCCACGGAGGCGTTGAGGGACTCGTTGCCGCCTGCCATCGGGATGCTGACGCGCCAGTCGCAGGTCTCGCCCACGAGGCGGGACAATCCGGCCCCCTCGGCGCCGATCACGACGACCACCGGGTCGGTCAGGGTGGTGGCCGCCAGGTCGCCCAGAGCGACGTCGGCATCGGCCGTCAGGCCCAGCACCGTGAACCCTGACTTCTGCAGGGACTGAAGGGCGCGCGTGGTGTTGGTGACCTGAGCGACGGGCACACGGGAGAGCGCGCCGGCTGAGGCCTTCCAAGCCGAGGCCGTGACTCCCACCGAGCGACGGGTCGGGATCACGATGCCGTCAGCACCGAAGGCCGCGGCAGAGCGGGCAATCGCGCCAAGGTTGCGCGGATCGGTGACTCCGTCGAGCACGACGACCAGCGACCCCGTCTCAACGGCGGAGAGATCGGCGTACTCGTACTCCGGCACCGTGAGTACCAGCCCCTGGTGCACGCCGCCATCGGTCATGCGGTCGAGCTCCGTGCGCGCCACCTCCATGATCGGGATGCTGCGCGAGACTGCGAAGCGCATCGCCTCGCGCCAACGATCGTCCGCGTCGGCCTTGGCCTGGACGTAGAGGCCGGTTGCCGGCACGTTTGCGCGGAGCGCCTCGACGATCGGGTTGCGGCCCATGAGCAGGCTGCCCTGCGAGCGCTTGGACCCTCGCGAGGAGGAGCCGCCGCGCGAGGACGTCTTGGCGGTGCCGCTGGCCGCGCGCTTCTGCACGGCGCGCTCCTTGCGTGCGGCCGGATGGTGCGGGCGCTCCTTCGCCTTGGGCGTGGGTCCGCGGCCCTCGAGCTTGGCTCGTCGCTGACCACCCGAGCCGACAGTGGCGCCCTTCTTGGTGCCGGTCTTGCGCATGGCGCCGCGGCGCTGGGAGTTGCCTGCCATTAGTTCTCTCCGGTCAGTTCAGGGACCAGCGCACGCCGGCCCCGGTGTCCTCGACCTTGATGCCGATGGCATCGAGACCGTCGCGAATGGCGTCTGCCGCCGCGAAGTCCTTGCGTGCACGTGCATCCTGCCGCTGCTGAAGCACGACCTGCACCAGAGCGTCAATGACCTCGGCCTCGCGGCCATCAGAGCCGGCTCCCACCCAGGGCTCTGACCACGGGTTGATGCCGAGCACGTCGACCATGGCCAGCACCGCGGCGAAGGCTGACTGGACCTGCTCGAGGTTGCCATCGGCCAGGGCGGCGTTGCCCTCACGCACGGTCTCGTGCAGCACAGCGAGCGCCTGCGGCACCGCGATGTCATCGTCCATCGCCTCGTCGAAGGCGGATGGCCGGGCCGCGGCATCCACATCGGGAGTCCCATGCAGGCGCAACGCCGACTGGGCGCGCTCCAGGAATCCCTCGATGCGTCGGTAGCCCTGACCCGCCTCGGCCACATGCTCGTCGGAGTACTCGAGCATCGAGCGATAGTGCGCCCCGGCCAGGTAGTAGCGCAGCTCCACCGGACGAACCCGCTGCACCACCTGATCCACGAGCAGGGAGTTGCCCAGCGACTTGCTCATCTTCTCGCCGGCAGTGGTGACCCACGCGTTGTGCAGCCAGTACTGCGCGAAGTCCTGACCCGCAGCCTTGGACTGTGCGATCTCGTTCTCGTGGTGCGGGAAGACCAGGTCCAGGCCACCCCCGTGGATGTCGAAGGAGTCACCCAGATACTTCGCGGCCATGGCCGAGCACTCGATGTGCCAGCCTGGGCGCCCGGAACCCCACGGGGTGTCCCATGCCGGCTCGCCGGCCTTCGCTGACTTCCACATAGCGAAGTCACGCGCATCCCGCTTGCCTCGCGGATCAGCGTCGGCCGCGTCCTTCATGTCGTCCGGTCGCTGCCCGCTGAGATCCCCATACGCAGGAAAGGAGCGCACATCGAAGTAGACGTCTCCAGCGGCCGCATATCCATGGCCGGTGTCGATGAGACGCTGCATCAGCGCGACCATCTCCGGCACATGACCGGTGGCTCGAGGTTCATAGGTGGGCGGCAGGCAGCCGAGGACGTCGTAGGCGCGAGTGAAGGCTCGCTCGTTGCGCATGGCGACGTCCCAGTAGGGGACGCCTTCGTCGGTGCCGCGCGCGAGGATCTTGTCGTCGATATCGGTGACGTTGCGCACGAAGGTGACGTCGTATCCCTTGGCCGTCAGCCAACGACGGATCACGTCAAAGGCGACGCCGCTGCGGATGTGGCCGATGTGAGGAGGCGCCTGCACCGTCGCCCCGCACAGGTAGATGCCGGCCTTGCCCTCCTGAAGGGGGACGAAGTCACGCACGGAGCGCGAGGCGGTGTCATAGAAGCGAAGGGCCACAGAGCGAACAGTACCGAGGCCGTCGTGGCGCCCCGGTACCTACGTGATTAGCGGGAGAGCAGGACGACCTTCTCCGGATGAATTCGCACGACGACGCGGACGTTATCGGTGCCGTCGTCCATCGTGTAGCGGTCGGCGCCGGTGTACCTCAGGCAGAGTCGGTCGATCAGCTCTCGACCGCCCTCCTCCGTCATCTCCACGGTGCCGCGGATCTCCACATACGAGTAGGGATTCGCCGATGGGTAGACGAGGACGGACACCCTTGGATCCCGCTCCATGTTCAAGTACTTGCGCCGGCCCTTGACGGTGGAGACGAGCAGGTCGTTGCCGTCACGCTCGATCCATACGACGGACTGCTGGGGGAAGCCGTTCGGCAGCAGGGTCGCGATGGTGGCGAAGTCCGTGCCGTCGAGCCACTCCTGAGCGATCTCGGGAATCTCAGCCATGGTCAGTCCATCCACTCGGAAATTGCATTGAAGGCCACCTGGTTGACCGCCTTGCGCTGGGCCGAGGTCATGTTCTTCGGGCCGTTGACGAAGTAGGTCGTCTCGATGATCGCATCGTTGACGAGGCTGTAGACCGCGTAGTTGTCATTCAGGTACGGGTCGTCAGACGTGCTGTCAGTGCCAAGGTTGTTCTGCGTGATGCCAATGGATTCAACCCCGACAACGGACACAGCCGGCACTACCGACGTCTTGACCAGCCACGAATTGGTGTAGGAGGTGCCGTCATCATCGGTGTAGGTGGTCGAACCGGAGCCGTTGCACTTCTTCGACAGCGTCTTCATCGCGTTGAACGCCTTGATGGCCGCCGAATCCGATGCGTACTTCAGCACCTGGACCTGGACGGACGGCCCTGAGGCCTTCTTGCTGTTGTAGTTGGCCATGAACTGATACTGCGACCTACCCGTCGAGATGCTCGCGCCATTGTCCTGTGGATCCTCGGAGGGGACGTAGCACAGGAAGTTCTTGTAACCGGGACTGGCGCTGAAGTTCAGCCGCGAGTCGAACACGCCCAGAGCCTTGGGGATATCGGACTGGGTGATCATGTGCCCGGCCGCGTAGGTGTAGAGGTCTCGGTTGTAGGCCTGGGCGGCCGGCGCGGCCACCATGCCGACGACTGAGGCCACGAGTGAGGCGCCGAGGGCACCAGCAAGGGCGGGACGGGTACGCATTAATCCCCCTGAAGAGTTGGTTGTGCCGATATCAGTGAGGCTACCGCGATGGCCGATGCAAGCGTA